>Ga0247765_1000307_pt1 | contig 39562 bp, 24 predicted proteins | sample UWRJL106311C6_FD_179949 | JGI IMG/M metagenome (GOLD analysis project Ga0247765, IMG submission 179949) | Plant litter microbial communities from Arlington Agricultural Research Station in Wisconsin, United States - UWRJ-L106-311C-6 | ecosystem: Environmental > Terrestrial > Plant litter >... | reverse complement strand
TTTGTACCTGACTAGACACTACACCGGTACAAGCCCTCGTTCATCTGTGCTCACTCATACCAGTATCACGGTCTCAAGTCCGGCTTCCACTGAAAACACTAGCACCGCCGACTATGGCGACTAAGCCTGCGGTATTTTGCAGAATCTTGCTTAGGCGCGGCGCAATTCCGGACCGGCGATTGCCTTGATCTGACCTCAACATCTGAATTCTAACAGGTGGCGAGTTCTCGGCCGGTCTCCGTCTCGGTAACATGGCTTCTCTCCGTCTCCAGTACATAGGAGGCAGCGTGCTTTACACCATCGAGGGAGCTAACCCCACTCCCTTCATCCTTCAGAGTGTTCTGCAAGTTGGTGGTTGTGCTGTCATTCATTGCATCTTCTTTTCCTTGGTTGTTTTTTCCCCTCCAGTCAAAATCCCTTGCCTCCCCTTCCTTTCCCATCCTATTTCCTTCCGCCCCCACCAGTCTTCTCTTTCTTCTCTTTTACTAGGGACCAACCCGTTTGATTGTTCCAGCATCCAAGTCGGTCTGGCATCGTCGACACCATGTTTCCCCTTACCGCTCCTCCACGACCACCTGGGGTTGAGGACCCGGAACCAGCTCCTGCCATGCCAGCCATCGAGGTAGCGCACCTGGAGAAGGGGAAAACCCCTGAAGTCGACGACTGGAAACCGGGGCCCAAAGAATATGCCTTGATGATAACATTGTCTGTCATCTCACTGATGGTAGCTCTCGACGCCACCATTCTTGTTCCTGTCCTACCTGTAAGTTCCCTCGGCCTGTGAACGCCAGAGAAAAAAAACTCACCCTTTGCTCAGACTCTGGCCGTCGAACTCGGGGGGTCTGCTACAGATGCATTTTGGGCGGGTACTTCATACTTGCTTGCGTGCGCCGTCTGTCAACCATTTATCGCCGCTCTATCAGACATCTTTGGCCGCAAGGAGCTGCTCCTAACTTCGGTGCTCTTCTTCACTATGGGTACAGCCCTATGCGCACCCATAGCCAAGGACTTTAGCATTTTTTTCTTTGGCCGGGCTATTCAGGGTATCGGCGGTGGTGGAATCATCACAATGGGCCAAGTCATCTTCGCCGATATCATCCCTCTGCGACAGCGACCCAAGTACTTCTCCATCGTACTAGCCGCCTGGGCGCTTGGAAGTGTTCTTGGACCTCTCATTGGCGGCTTGTTCGTGCAGCATGTTATTTGGGAATGGTGCTTCTACATTAACGTAGGCCGTTCGTTCTACCATCGTCATATTGAATTACTGACATTTCTTTTTCAACAGTTCCCTTTCTGCATCCTCGGCCTGGTGCTGGTCCCCATTTACGTGAAGCTCAAGACGAAAAAAACTTCTCTCATGGCGAAGCTTGCCCGTGTTGACTGGGTGGGTAGCTTCCTCTTTACCGCAGGGATGACGAGCTTCCTCATTGGGATTTCTTGGGCGGGTATCCAATTTGAGTGGAACAGCCCCCAAGTCATCGCCCCCATTGTTGTTGGTGTTTTTGGCATTGTTACCACATTTGTGTGGGAGGTTTACTTTGCCGCTGAGCCGATCCTCCGGCTTTCCCTTTTTTACTGCTGGTCTGCCGTTCTCGCATATGCCTGCGCCCTCTTCCAAGGTCTCATTGTATGTCTGCAACCCCCCAGAATCCGACCCTACCTTGCGCTAACCGCCGCAGATCTTTTGCATTCTGTACTATGTGCCATTCTACTTCTCTGCCGTTCGCTTCGTGACTCCGACGCAAGCTGGCTTAGATGTATTTCCGGTCACGGTCTTTTTACTGCCTGGATCCATCGTCGTATCCATCATCACATCTCGGATTGGTCGGTTTCGATGGGCTATCTGGGGCGGCTGGGTGGTGTCAGCAATTGCTTGCGGCCTGTTCCAGTTGTTTGATCAACATACCAGCACACCAGTTTGGGCTGTCATCTTGGCTGTCTTCGGCATCGGAATGGGCATGTTGCTCACCAGCATCAATGTCGGAATCCAGGCCATCAGCCACGTGGAGGATGCTGGCCGTGCTGCTGCAATGTATGCTTTTATGCGAACGCTGGGCATGTCTATTGGCGTTGCTATCGGTGGCACTGCGTTCCAAAATGTCATGGCCAATAAGCTCGATGATCTCGGGCTTCCGGAAGCTATTGCGCACGATGCTGAGGCTTTTGTTGCGCAAATGGCTGTTATGGACCCGACCGATCCGATCCGGGTCGGTGCCCTAGAAGCTTGTAAGTGTGCATCTCTTCCGCTCTTTAGTCTTTCCGTTTTAACACCAAGAACAGATGTCACAGGCTTCCATGGCGTCTACTGGATCGTCATTGCTGCTTCTATTGCTGGATTTATTCTGTCGCTCGGCATCAAGAAACACTCGATGGACAAGGAGCTTGGCTCGGACTTTGTCCTCCACGGTGGTCGTGGCTCCAACGCCCTGCTCATTGCGCGCGACCCAGCAACGGGCCAGTCGACCGACGCTCTCTCGGACCTCACTCCGCCGCCAAAGCTGTTCAGCCCTAATGGTGGTCGCCGCCGGTCCGGATCAGACAGCGATAGCACATGCTGCTGCCGACCGGGACAGACGGCAAGTGTATCTGGCCGTGTCATGGCTGCCAAAACCGTCAGCGAAAAGCACAACAGCATGTCATCTGTGGCTAGCTCTACTGCCGTGGCCTATTATATCGAACCTGGCGGTGGTGTCACGCCTGTCGACATTCTCGCTCACTCGGAAAAGGAACAGCAATCTCTGACCCAGGCGCGGACCCAACAAATTCAACATCAAACCCAACCCAACTATGAACCACAACCAGCGTCGGGACTATCACCAGCACCAACAACACAGGATGCTTTCCAGGTGCAACACCTCGCCATGTCTATGCCACCTGAGATTACCCTGACCAGCCCATCGCGGGCCAACACCACCGCCACAACCCGGTCCGTCGCCGGCCCACGACTCATCATTCCCGTCGCTGGAGCCGGACAGGCCGGCTCCCACATTGAGATTCCCTACGAGTGGACAGGCCCGCAGTCAGTCAGCAACAACTGGCAGTCGTTCGACGCATACCCTTATTATGAGGGAGAAAACATGATGCGCTGGGAGAGCGCGGCTCCGGAACTGTCATCACGGAGGGAGACGCTTGAGCCAGGTGGTGATGACGCTTACTTGGGAAGGAAGAGCTGGTCGTAGTCAATGGCCCAACCAAAACATACAATAATATCTCTCTATCTAGGTATGAAAAGGAAGACGGGATAAGTGGCATTTTAATGTAACTGCATGGGTATACGGCGTTTTATGAGTGGAAAGGGAAAGATGGCATTCTCTCATTATGCATAGATCGACTCTTAGGGACAACAGGGAAGACGTTGCCCCTAGATAGCGGGTGGAATGTATGAGTGTTTTGGATGGGGCATGTTTTCGTTGGAGTTTTGGTTTGTTTGTATTGGGAAAGGTAAAAGGTAAAGGGGATGCGCTATCTACCTACCTAGGTACAGATGCAGTAGATGGAAGAAGATGGAAGCATACACAGATTGAGTGAGTTAGCAAATGGGAGAAAATTTGAGATAAATATCAATGACATCAATGACATTGGGATTTACGTGGTGGTGTGGTGGGGTAAGATAGGACCCAACCCCTGAAAGTGTGTTAGTGTGGGCCTTGGTGAGTCTCTAGCACGGGTTTGTGCAAACACATGAACAGCTGGGAAGCTGTTTTGCGAGGCGCCAAGCTAAAATATTTAAATGTTTGACTCTAATATTCAAGGCCTGGAAATTTCCTTTTGACGCCTTAAGTTTTCAGTATTAAGGTCTCATGTTTCCATCATCAAGCCCTCAACAATAGAAAATGACCGGGGTGGATAGTTAGCCCATCTTTGCCAGAGGGCAGAAACAAAAAAAACAAGGTTTAGGCTAAGGTTCCATCGACCACCCAATGGCTTTTTATAGAATTAGAATTTAACTTCCGGAGGCAAGTCAGCCACCCGAAGGTGGCGGCCAGCCAGCAACCCATGACTGACGGAGAAGGGGAGGGAGAAAAAGGCCAAGTCTATAAAAACCACCCAACGCACTAGCAATCCAAACCACCCCACCGCCAATACCCTGTATCCTGTATCCTGTATCCAACTGACTTCCAGGTCGTCATGGTCATGGTGTCATCAATGCACAATGTCCGTTTTGTTGGATCCCAGCAGATTGACGGGGAGCCGCCGCCGCCGCCGCCCCAGTTGCCGTCGACGGAGGAGGTGTCGTCGGAGGACGCACACAATGAATCAACCTTGTTGAAACCAAAACCGAGCAAAGAGATCTCAGACGACGCCGACAAAGATCTGAAGAGTAAATTCACAGAATACATCCGAGACGAGATTCGGAAACGATCGCCGCACTCCGACGGTGGCTACCGAAAAAAGGTCACCAAAGCTGTAGCTGCCAAGGAGAAGAAGGACCTGTATCACTTTTTTGGGGTACTCTTGGACCCAACGTCGGCACTAATATTTCTTAACACCCTCGGGTTTATCGTATTCGAGGCTGGGATACCTCACGGCACTCCCGAACGATTCTTTGACAAACTGTGCGCGATCTCTTGGGTGATATCCGTCAAATTGTTGATTTGTGGACCGGTGACGACAACAAGTATCATGCGCACGATGTAAAGGGTTGGTATGGAGATCAATGCGTCCTCTCTGGCCCTAGTAGCGATGCGCTTGAAGAAGGAGCGCACATCCTAGATGTGCAGGCTATCGAGAACATGAACAACAACGATACATGCCAGATTTGGAAGGACCTATCTACTTTTTGGTCCGGGGAGAAATGCCAGGCCAATCACGGCGGCAACATCTATGAAATTGAGGCGAAAAATCCAGCGGAATATCCCATCCCATCTATGGAGTTTATCCGCTTCGCAGTCCAAAAAGTTCTTGCCGGCGCCCGTACAAATAGTGCTCTTGCCGATATCTTTCTCGAAGAGTCAGATGAGGAGAACGAGCTCGAGCCCGATCCAGATCCCGATCAAAAAGGTCTCAATCTGAATGGGAATAATGAAACAACCCTCTCCGATGACTGGGAGGATTTTGCTCCGGGAGGCTGTACATTGCCAAGTGCTCGATGTGGAAAAGGCCCAGAAATGGAAGAGGGCTTTGCTTGTATATGAAAATTGGGAACGCCGCCGTGACGAGGAACGCTGGGATTTCCTTGGAGAATCGGAATACAAGGAGAACGAGGAGCTCTCGTAGGAGGACGAGTAGTTTTTAGTATTGGGATTTACGTGTGCCTTAGGGCCTCAGCCACAAATCCCACCAAACCCAGCATTTAGGCCTAGAAAATAGGCACCTACAGTAGATTCTAGAGAATTCAACACCTCTCACACCCAGCATCCTCAGAGTTTGGGTCGCTGAGACAACCTAAATAATTGCCTTGCAAATTCGCGTCTCTTCTCCCAAAACCAATAACTACACTCCAGTACAACGTTAGCCCCCCAACAGATCAATATCTCGCAACGTTCGTGCAACATATCCCAATACCCTATATTCTATCCAACTGACTTGCCTGAAGTGAAGCAGTGTCTGTCGTCATGGCGTCATTGGTGTCATCAACGAACAAAGTCCGTTTTATCGGATCCCACCAGATCGACTGGGAGCCGCCGCGTCTGGCGCCGATTCCAGCGCCCCAGCCGTCCCAATCGTCGGAGGTCGATGAATCGACCATCGAACCGCGCGAACAGATTTCAGACGGTGAGGATCTGAAAAAGCAATTCGCAAGATACATCCGAGACCAGATTCGGAAACGGTCGCCGCACCCCGACGGTAGCTACGAACAACAAAAGATCACCAAGGTTAAAGCCGCCACGGAGAAGAAGGACTACTATCGCCTTCTTGGGGTAGTCCTAGACCCGACCTCAACACCATCATTAATCACGACAGCAGGTCCTACCGCTCGCAGGGTGCAGGATCCCCATCTTACTATCGAAGATTTCTTTGCGAACCAATGTGACAATCTCTTGGGCACCGCCAATAAGATCTTTCATTTGTGGACCGACGCCGTTGTCACGCCGCAACCGGCCCGGCCAGCACAATCCAACAAGTCGGAGAAAGCGCGGACCAAGGAGGACGACAAGTATCATGCGTACGATGTGAAGGGATGGTATGGAGATGAATGCGTCCTCTCTGGCCCTAGCGATGTGCTTGAGGGAGCGCAAATTCTAGACGTGCAGGCCATGGAGAATATGAACAACGATACATCCCAGATTTGGCAGTACCTAAGAGTCTTTTGGCCCCGGGAAAAACGCAACGAGATGGACATTTGTTCCCGGGTTAAGGAGAACATCATTCCACTCAAGGTCGATATTCACCGGCTCTGGGATCGCCACCGCTTCGCCCTCCGACCAACCGCACACAAGAAAACCCCGAATATTTGTATCTACATTCAGCTGTCGTGGCTGTGTGGCATAGAAAATCAGGGCGGGCTGCTCGCAAGAGGGGATGAGGAAGTCAACCTGATCGTTGATCAACGACGCCCGTGTCCGGGCAACGCAGGGTGCTTCTCCCAGCTCAGCCACGGCGACGTTTACGAAATTGAGGCCAAAAACCCAGCGGAATATCCCATCCCATCCCTGGAGTTTCTGCAGATCCGCTTCGCAGTCCAAAAACTCTTTGCGGGGGCCCGCGCCGCGGGTTCTCTTACCGATATCTTTCTCGACGAGCCAGATGATGAGGAGGACGAGCCTGAGCCCGAGCCAGAAGGTCTCAATCTGAACGATGCAACCCTCTCTGGTGATTGGGAGGATATCCTCGAGGAGGCTATACATTACAAAGTTCTTGATATCGCAAAAGCCCAGAAATGGAGAAAGGCTCTGCTTGTGCATGAATATTGGGAACGCCGTCGTGACGAGGAAGACTGGGATGTCCTTGGAGAGTGACGGCAGCCTGGCCGTCGTGCCTGGACCTATATCCCGAATACCCAATTTGGACATGGGTGCTGCTGCCCTTCAAGGCCAGACCATTCTGCCAGCCAACCCCACCTGGCCGCCCATACGTACAGTCCAGCCCCTGAAAGATTGTTCGCGCGGTTCTTCACGGCTTGGCTGCAGCTTCCGGTTCAACCTCCGCCGGGTATTCTTTTCTATTTTTGAGGGGTTACGATGGAAACTTGAGGCCCTGAGGAGCAAATTTCAAGGCCCTGAATGTTAGAGTTGAAGGCCTAAATATTCTGGCTCGACTCCTCGCAAAATAGCCTCCCAGCTGTTCATATTCCTACATAAACCCCCTTGCCGGATACTTCCGTCCCCACCAAGTCCCAACGCTAACAATCTTTCAGGGGGTGGTTAGATTTGTACGTATCCCACCTTAAGGGTGCCATATAGATAAAAGTATATATATTCGCTCTAGTTTATTCGTCTTCTACAATCCCAAAAAAAATGTAGTCTCGTTAAAGACTTGAGCAAAACAAAAAGCATGTTTGTTTTGTTACAGTCCTCTGGCGAAATCGGCTTCCGCTTTTTTCAACAACCATGGGGGTTTAAATATTGTCCCGGGGATCCCACTTTTGGGCCTTCTTGGCTTGGGGCTCACAACCGCCGTGCCAAATCTTTTGCCGTCAAGTGTCACTTACTCCTAGGCGCAAGCACAGCCTCGCTTATATAAAGGAGCACGTTTATTCGTACTGTAGTGAGCGCCACCTCTCCCCCTGTACTGTAAAAAAAAAAAAGGGGGGGGGGGGAGAAAGGGCGGGACGCTGGCTTTTATACACTAAAGATGCCGATTACCATCGCCATTTACAACTGTAACGCCCGTTAGGTTCCAATTGTAAAACGCCTTGTAAGGGTAAGCCCAAGGCATTCAAACTAGGGGGGTTAACGCCTTGAAAATAGCTAACGATTTGATTATAAAGGGTGGTCGGATAGTTTGGACTTCCTTATACAAGGCGTCTTACAATTAAAACCTATAGTATAATACAGTTGCGATGGCGATAGGCATCTTTGGTGTAAAAGCCGGCATCCTTCCCTTTCTCCCCACCCCTATTTTATAGTAGGGGGGGGGGGGGGGGCGCTCGCTACAGTACGAATAGACGTGCTCTTAAAAATACAAAGTATAGTTCAGCTTTAACTTTTCTTGACCATCCGCTCTGAAGCTACCTACTTGAAGCTGGAGCCATTCATCTTCTACCCTCTTCTGTTTCTCTGCGGGTTATAGATGTGCTGCAACAGAGATGCTAGGCATCCCCCAAGCCTTTTCGCCTCATGTCTATTGATTATGCGCCTAGTTTGAAGCGTGTACTTGCGGAACTCCTCAAAATTATGAAATACCTTAACCTTGGCACCCGCCCGTCGCGCGTCAAGGAGATCCAAAATATTGACATAGATGCTCTTCAGGTGCGCCAGACATTCTCTGATGGACTTGCCTGGAAGCACACCGACCTCTAAGCATAGTTCTTGATAGCCCTCAAGTTTCGTTTGCGATGAAAAGTATTGCGACTTCAGTTCCTCACATATCGCAATGGTACGTTGAACAGAGTATTGCCGGGAACCAGGGACCCAGTTGTTGGATAGCGCGAAGCGCAAAAATTCATCGCTAAACGATTCGCTGCCGTTGGGCGTGAAGTAGCTAGGAGATGCAATGTTCGGCGTGGTGGCATGAGTCGCTATTAGGTGCTGCCCAGAAGTGAATTAGCTGCTGACCTCAGTCGCGCGCGTATGTCGGCTCGGGCCAAGTGAGCGAGCATACATCTTCTAGCTTGCGTGGAGTCCCAAAATACAACAGACACGTTGTGCACTTATGCTCATCTGTCTCGTGCTGGTATAGATCATCCCGGGAAGGGAAATCGGTCTCGCACGGGTCGCAGATGTAATGGTTACCTGAGTTGCGACTGTGCTGCTCTATCTCCGACGCGGATGCGAATTTCTCGTCGCATCGGAGGCAGTAATAGATGTGCCGCTCAGATATCTGAGGGTATTGCAAAAGACTGGTCTCGGTAATAAAGTCACGCTGATGGGGGCTGCAAAAAGTCGCACCGTCAGCCATCTTAGCTGAGAAGGGAATGGCTGATATGGGAAAGAGAGAGATAAGGGAAAGAGGGAAGCCGACGGAATAGAAAAGACGTGTCATTTTTTTACTCTGTTGCCTGAGGTGTCTATTCTCATGCAGTCAAGATTCTTTCTCTTTCCGTACAGTGAATTTATGACGCGCCGATTGGTGTTGGCTACTGCCAATAACAAATAGACTCTTGACGCGGGGCGGCCTTTCGGAAGTCTTCCGTTAGAATGGCTCAGGAAGCTTGCCGGTGGCCGCAGAAGGGGGGGGGGCCTTGAGGCCCTTGGCCTATCGCAAGAGAAGTTACCACCCGAGGTTTCGACCTGATGGCAAGGGAGAGCCTACTCCTACGGGAACAACGATGACGACGCATGGAAAAAGATGCAACAAGAAAGAATGCTGATAAAAACTGAAGGCAGGAATTTCTCCCAGCATGGGTTTTCGACCCAGCGCGACCCAGCAGGTACAGTGAAAATTACGGTGTGGGCAAACCACTCACACCTTGCACGCTGATTGGTGGAGCTTCGATATCGTAGGCCTCACTGCAGTCTTCTACTGCCCCCGCTCTCATGCAGAGCCCTTCACGTAATCCTTCCTGGGATTTTTTTTCATGACATGGCCACCGTGGACGTGGTACAGAGACCAATATGTAGGCACCCTCTTGTTCAACCTTGGCGCGCCCATCCTGCCAGCTCTATACAGCACGCTAGCCAAGCTTTGGGTCGCCAGCATCGATTCCTCACTCGTCGTCATAACTGAGGTCTATTACTAGATCGGCGTTGTCGCAGAGGTGCTCAATGAGGGTCTACCACGGGTCGCTTAGGGTTGTCATGGTGACAAGGCCTCGCTGTCTCTCCCGCAAGGGCGTAGTTGCAGTATGATGATATCAAGAGTCGCTATTCAGAGTGCCTTGAAGAAATATTTCAGAATATGCGTGCTCTAATAAGCCCGCATTGACAATCATGCAAGGGGTCCCGACAGCCGATGCTGGCGGCTGTGTTGGTGACGTATCGAGGCCCAACCCAAGAATGAGGGTAGAAGGCCATGACAGAAGGCCCCGCGGAAGATCATCGTTACGTCCCGGAAGGCCTCGCCATCCCTGCTGCTTCTGTGGCCACGCAGATAAGGCTTGCCGCCCAACACTTACATCATCTAGCACTCAGCTGTTTCACTGAGCCATGTCAGCGATACGAGTACACATATAGAGTAAGGCCCCTCGCTCAAGATGCACGATTCCTTCTCCTAAGTCACTCTAGCCTTGGAGATGAGTGATGTATGTGACTGACAGTTGGACAAAAACACCTCGGGAACGCCGCTAAATATCGGTGCCCACCGGTGTCTACTGGAGGCATGCTGGAGCTGGACGAGCAGCTCGAGTTTGGCATTGTCTGTGCAGTGGATTCCCTCCAGTCACCAAATCCTATGAAGACAACCAGCATTGCTTCTGGGAGGACGGGATTCTCTCTGTTGGTGTCGAGTGAATTGTACGGCGTGACGGAGGGGAGCATGGGAAGATCCTGAGGCTCGATGATCCCGACGTCTTGTATGTATGTATAACGGCGGCCTCAACTTTAAGGAGGCACTCACCTAAAGGAAAAAAAAAAAAAAAAGATGTGATGGAACGGGCTGGCAGGGCTCCTTCCTGTACGAGGGCAACGTCTACCTTTTTTTTCCTGGTCGTCACGCTCATCATGTATACGCTGCGGGTTATTGTCAACTACAGCAACCGGGCTGCAGCATTACGAAGGACGGCCAGTTCATAGCTGATCAACAGCCTCTAGCTACCCTTCTCCTCCGCCGCTAAAGTACGCCCGGTCGTCTAGGTCGTTCGTTGGAAGGTCGCGCTGTTCTATAGGTAGGCAAGCTTTGTTTCATTTTAAATAAACATGAACTGCGGACTACGAGACGTCTGGCAATACGCTTTATTCTCCGCTCCGGGCAGATTGCTGACCGAGCAGGTGCTGCTCCTGCTCTCTTGCGGTAGCCAGAACCACCCCTGTCCCTTCTTTCTCCCACTTCGGGTCGTCTGACTCGGCATTGTCCAGATGTGTGTGTGGGGGGCCATCATCCTTCTCTAGGGATTCATCAAGCGCCTTTTTGTCCATCTCCACCCTTTTGCGATAAAAAAGGGCGCTTAGAGTCGGTCCCGGTCTCATTATCCGTCATAGAAGCAGCTCTGGACTTCCTCCTAGTTTCCCGGCGAGACGAACGCGCCATCTCAGTTTTCTCCTCGTCTTTTCCCTTCTTCACCTGGTCTTCGGAGAGCGCATATCCATGAGTCAAGCTTGCCTCCTCAGTGACAAGACTTGGCCAGACAACCCTCTCGGGGACGAGCTTCGGGTCGTTGATCGGCAGCTTCGTCTTTTGACCCTGTGCGGGCGTGCTTCCATTAGGCGGTGCCTTTGGATTGCGAGCCGATTGCGGCGGCGGCGAGGGAAAATCGAGTATCTTGAATTCAGGCGTGAATAGACTGTAATTTGGCGTGATGCTGTCGTCGAGCGTTTGAATATACTGCCAGAAAGTGCACGCCTGCTTGCAGATGGACTCGAGGTCTGATCGGAAGCTTCCCCTTTTTGGTTCGTGGGGGAAAAGGCCTTGGACGCATTCAAAGACGTTCTTTACCGCAGTTTCAATACAACGGTCGGCCTTTGACTGTCTATCTTTACCCAGGTGAGCTTTGAGGAGCACTGAGCGAAGATGCGATTCAAGCTCCGGTTCTCTTTCGGCGAGGCTAGTAAGAAACCGCTGGAATTCGCCAGCGTTCTCTAGAATGTAAGTCGACAAGAAGATGTGATCGGACAATTCTGACGATAAGACAGCCAAGAATGCAGCAGTCCGCATATTCTTGGCAACGGGCGAGTCTGTAGAGGGAAAGCAGATTTTGTCCTTGACTGCCTTGTGAGATTTGAGACCATTCCAACGAGGGCTCTCGGCACACAAGTCGACGCCAATGTTCTTCCTCGCTAGCTCGAAAGCCTGCTGGAAAAGTGACTCAAATCGGGATTCTCTACTCGAATATCCAAGTTTCAGTCTCTGTGATTATGGATGCCAGCAACCAAAATAGTTCAAAGTCAGGCGGGACTTACACATCTTCCGGAACAACCGGCTTGAGCTCCAATGAGTAGCTTTCTAGCTCTCTGAGCTTTTCACTTTTGGCCTCTAGAGCCGTCTTGGTCGAGCGAAGCGAGTCCTCATGAGTCTTTTGCTGCGTGTGAAGGTGACCTTGCAGTGCGTTGATCTTGTCTTCCTTCTTTTTCAACGTTGCGTTGGAACGAGATAGCTGCTCTTCTCGCTCCTTGAGCCTCTCCTCTGCGTCCTTGAGCTTGTTTTCCGCATCTTGAAGTTGGCGATCTTGGACTCTTTTACTGCCCATCAGCTCCGCAATCTCCGTATCTAGCTTTAGGGCCTTATCCACAAAGGTTTGGAACGAGTCATTCTCGGCGACAGTCCTGAAGGATGTCAAAAGCGTTTTCACATCGGCGGGCAGTGACATATTGAGTCCCTCAGAGTGAAAAAGCTGGGTAGCGGTGATGGATTATAAAGATAGGAAGAACGAGGTTGAAGAGAGCACGGAATACTGAGTCATTTCCGTCGATATTTTTTTGTGCCATTTTTCATTTACTCCGCAAACACATCTGTTGGTGTGGCTGTAGGCCTCCATGCAGCAGTTTGATGCTTTCGACCAATGGTTTATTTCTGCCACCCACCCGCACCTTTGCAAATCGAATTGAACGAAGCGCGGAAAGCATCAAGGCCTTTCCAAATAGGATTTTCCGTCGATGATCTTCGCTATCGTAAGCTGATCTGTCATGACAGGCGGGATGCTCATGGATGAAAAGAAGTTGTTGCGCAGTCAAGTTAGGCCTTGGAGGAATTGTGCGCCAGCCACCAAGTCAGGAGCGAGCTGTCGGCAGAAATTCGGGATTAGTCAGCTACGCCGTCCCCCCCCCAAATCGGCCCGCAGCAGGATCCACCAAGCCACGCGGCCCACCTGATGGACCAATAATATTCCCTTATAGTGGCCCATATCCACTTGTTTTTCAACCACGAAATGCGGGGCTCATCCTTATGTTATCTCGAGGTTGTGAAATTAGACAGGGGGGCCGCAAACCACAAGCGGTTTGCCCCTAAAGAAGCCTCGAGGAACGAAGCTTAAGTTAGCAATCTTCAACTTTGTTTGCATTGCTCGTCGATCAGATTTTGGAAAGGGATTTTTTTTTTTTTTTGGCTTCTTTCTGTCCACGATTCGAGAAAGCCGCCGCTGGGCGTTACAGTACACTACAGTGATGAGGAACGTTTGGGTTTCCTTGGAGGATCAGAGGAGCAATACCGACAGAAAGAGGAGCTCTCGGAGGAAGAGCTTTCAGAGGAGGACAAGTAGCTTTCAGTAGATGATCCGTCCTAGATACATCAGCGCTGGGTGTGCTTATCAACATAAGACTTAGCAAATGTCCATCTGGCACGGGTTTGTGCAATATATAAAATGGCTAGGAAGCTGTTTTGCGAGGAGGTTAAACCAGGATATTTAGCTCTTACTTTTACCATTCAAGGCCTTGATCTTCCGTATTAAATCCTCGCATTTCCATCATTAGGGCCTTGAAATTTCCTTAACAAGGCCTTAGTATTCCGTATCAAGACCTTGGTCTTTTGTATCAAGTCCTCAAGTTTCCATGATCGAGCCCTCAAGCATAGAAGAATCCTAGCCCCAGGCAGTGTGGTTATAACTCACTAGAGGGCAGACATATAACTTACAGCAACCCTGGCTAACATCTTGTCAACTGGTTGCATTGTTACATACGCTGTTTGCATATGAACATCAGAGCTATCTTAGGCAGTCTCCTCGTCATGTAGGACCCACTGACCGCCAGATCGCAAAATAATGTTACACCAATCCCACATATCAGACCAACAACTCCTTCATCATGTACTCTCCAGTGATACAGAATACAATTACCACACCAAAAGGCTTAGAACCCCAAGCCTTCCACACTCGTCGCCAATCGTTCAATTTCGTCGGCATGCCTCACTCCCTCAGTAGGCCGATGATCCGTACCTCCCACTGGGGCTCCACAGTCTGGGCACCGCGCCATCTCCATGGGCATTCCACACTCGCCCACAGTAAAAGGATGGCCTCGTCGGCACGTATACCAGTGGCCGGTGCCTGAGAACTCAGTCGACATTGCCTGGTAAATGGCCCGAAGCTCCTCTGCCGAGACGCCATGGTAACCGCCTTGGACTATGGTTGTGGCCCGGCTCAGCTCCTCTTTCAATCCTGAAACCGAAGGGCACTTGTCGATCAGCGCCTGGGCTTGCTGAAGGTGACTCATTGCGCTCTCTTTGCGGAGCAGGATTTCTTCTTCTTTCTTGGCCTCCAGAGCGTCGTCGGTTGTTTCAAGCCAAGGGTCGCCAACTACCTCAAATTCCCGTATCTTGGCGGCAAAGGCGTGCATTTGTGCGGCGAAGAGATGGCCTTTTGTCTCCTCCTTGGGATACATTGCCGTTGCGGCAGCATCGATGAGCGCAAGACAGACCCTTTCGTGAATAGAAAAATCTAGGGGCAAGTTTGTCATAGCTTGCGCTGTCAGACACCAGCGGGTCCGAGACAAGAACGAAACGAAGTCGAGGAAAACTGCCACCTCGCACTCCAGCAGTAACGATTCGGCCAACAGGCAACCCTTGGCTTGAATGACCGACTCTTCGAATTTAAACTCCAGCCCAGCACGGCTCTGCCGATTAACATGCTGAACCAAATTTGCGACGCGCTGGAAAGGTTGTTGCTCTCTCTGAACTTTTTCCTTGAAGCAGTCGATGGCTCGCCACACCTTGATCATGTCTTTGTATCGCCCATGATCTACTATCAGCTGCTCGAGGTGGTGAAGATTTTTCTCTCGTGGCTGCTGCATAGCAGCAGGCATCTCAGACGTGTCAGACCGGGGTGTTTGGTGCTGGTTCGGCTCTTGGAGTTTGCCTTGCTCGGTGGCTAATTGTCCCGCGAGCTTGGAGTATTCACTGTTGGACCAAGAGATAAATTTCCGCGTGGATTCGTCCAGTATCCCGCGGCGGACAATCCTCCCGTATCTAGAGATGTTCCGCAATGAGCCGCGGCAGAGGGGGCACACTTTGACGGCATCAGACCCAGTCGAGAATGGGACCGAAGCACCGCGAACTGCTGTGGGGAGCCCGTTGGTGTCCAAGTCGTAATGAGATGTCATCCCCATTTGCCCATCCATTGATGTAACCGTCAGGAAATGACCGCAGTTCGCAAAAATGCAAGGATCTTTATCGAGGTTGACATGTTGGTAATCGCTGAGCTCCAGCAAGTCGACACAAGTCGACTTGATCTCGTCGGATCCGCATTGTTGGCAGTAAGACGCACTTGGGCATGCCTCCCCACAGAGTGACGGACCTGGAAAAGTTCAGCCTGAGGATCATTTTCGAGGTGAGGGAAGGGAATTACTTACATTGATGTCCGCAGGCCAGGAGCTTCTGACATCGTTTCGAACAGGGGACCCAATTGCAAGGCGCTGCGCAGGGCATTGTGCACTGGGCATGAACACAACAGGATGCACAGCTCTGCTCGGCACACGGAGGGCATGGCTCGGAACAAAGTCTGCTGCACTTTGAATGACTGCAACGAACTTCGCAAGGGGAAGAGCATGGCTTGCATGGAACAACGCCATGGCATGCCTCTTTGCAGCTGTGTCGACAAGTTGAGTAATCTCGCCCGCAAACCACTGGGCAGGGGCCATGGCCAGCCATCGTAATCCGTCCGTTAACTCGCTTGTTGCAAACCTGACACTTTCGGGAACAGCTGTGCCCACAGGCCTGAAGATGCCCGCAGACAGAAGGGCAAATGTAAATCGGGCTAGAAACATCCACATGACATTTTTCTGTCACCTTATGACCGCAGCCAGGCACTTTACGGGTGACCAGAGCTTTGCAGACGAGGGAATTTGGGTCTTGAACTTCCCAGCAGCGTGCCGAAGATACGCGGTGGCCACACTGGAGAACAAGATCGATGTTCTCCAGCTTCTTTTGACACTTCTCGTGGCAACGGTCGCCGCAGCGAAGCGGACAGGCATGGTCGCACCCTTTCTTTGGCCTAGGACAGTCCATTTGACACTTTACGGCATTGTGGAGCATGTCCGAATGACAGCGTCCCGGACAGGCATGTCCGCACAGTAATCGCTTCTCGCACGGCAAACTGCAACCACTCTCAGGAGAGAGCTGCAGAAAATGGTCCGGCTCCGAGACTGCAATGGGCGTGTTGGGGTGCCTTGCGCATTGCAGGTCGAGATGCGTTCCGACATTCCCTGCGGCCTGGAGACGCCCGATCACACTGGCCCACATGGGGACGCTCTGGTAAGTCGTCGTGTTCCCTAGGATGTACATCCCATGCTTAGCCCGAGATAACAGAACGTTGATACGGTTCGACGTCCGCAGAAATCCCACGTTGCGCTGAGGATTACTGCGCACCAAGCTAATCACAATGACCTTGGCCTCTTCGCCCTGAAAGTTATCAACAGTGGCAAGCCTGATGCTCTCGAGTAGGGTGGCTTTAGCAGGTCGCGTTTGTGGAGCTTCGATGTAGGTGTCTGGTTCCAGTGTTTGTACCTCTTCGAGATCACGCTCATTCAAGCAAATCTCAAACATGCTTGCCATGCGGTGGCGTAGGCGTTGTAGCTGCCCCAAATACGGCGTGATAACGGCAATATCCGACTTTGAATACTCGCCCTGTCGAACGAGGTGAGAAACCAGGGCTGTCGCCATCTCGACCTCGAAGTCGTTTGTGTGTGACGTGTTGTGAGGGTCAAGGCTTGCGGCCCCAGCCTCAAGGTTCTCATGATGCAGCCAAAACAGCCGCTTCTTCATTCCACTGATCTCGGGATAGCTTGTTACTTTGCCGCCATCCTTCAGTGAAGGATACAGAGTGGATCTTATGAGGTCCGAGACTGATGGGTGCATGCGCCGCTGGGTTTCCAGAATACTGAACGGAATCCCAGATCTGCCAATCCCAGGGGGTTGAACTAGCCGCTCAAACAGTGAAGTGTCAAGGGAGTACTGGGCACCTCGGGGGTTGGTGCTCTGCAGATCGTAATTCTGAATCTGCGGTCGGAGCTGCAGGTGGTCTCCGATCATGATGACATGCTCCACCGATGGGAGCAGGGCTGTGAGAATGTGGGCCTCGAGTACTTCTCCCGCCTCCTCGCACAGCATGACCTTGGACTTGAGCTTTCTGAGAACACTGAGGTTTCTCGCAAGGCCCGTAGTTGTGACTCCGATGATATCTGCTTCCTCCATGCAACGCAGATCCAAATCGCCACGCACACGATCCCGTCGCTCTTTGGCCAAAATGTAGTCCTGGTAGAGGGGCCAGATCTTTTCGATAATGAGATCCCTGATTCTCTCCAACCAATAGCTGTACAAGGAGCGCCGTTCGTCGCATGTCATAGCTTTCAGCCTCGCATGCTCCAGCGCCACAATCGGGCGAGGCGGAACCGGTGGGTTAACACGCCGACCTCCAGACAGCCATCGACCAAGGCTTTTCTGTGGCGAATGGTTGACAATCTTGAAGCCACCTTCCATTGCTCCAAACAATTCATCGTGATGTTCCTGGTTCTGGGACTCAAGGAGGGCTTTGACGGATCCCCAAGTATTCGAGATGGAGAGTTGATGGAACTCAAACTCTAGGTCTTGTATTGCCTCATCCGTGCCCCTTTCTGCGCGATATAGTTCGGCCTTCTCCGTCCTTGTTCTGGCATACGCTTTAGCGACGGTTCGGATATTGAGATCCTGAAGTCTTTCAGACTTGGACCTGGAGCCAATGCGGATGACCTTGATTTTCGCCGGGTCGTCAAGTAAATGCTCCAGGAGTTGATCAAGCGCATGGTTGGTATAACACACGCACAGAATGGGTCCTATGTCTGTCTCTTCCTTGTTGGCGAGCAGAATCTTGATGATTTTTTCACCCGTGTAGCTCTTGCCAGTCCCGGGCGGCCCCTGAATGAGCGAGAAGCCCCTTGAGAGCGTGTTGGTCACAGCAATGGACTGTGTGGGGTCGAGAGTTGATTTTGAGGCAATTGCTTCTGCGTTTGGAGGGCTGTGAGGCGATATCTTCAGCGGTGTATTGTCGTCTGTGATGCAAGACAAGTCGAACTGGAATCCTGGTATCTTCGCATAACGAGGTGGCTCGAGCTCCGGGGGTGATGCCGCAATGGTGGCCGGGGCAATCAATTCGGCGAAGGGTAGGTCAGGCTTCTTGTACATCTCCTGCAGCGCTGCCAACGTGTCCTTGAAAGACGCCAGGAGAACACCAGGGAATTCAACTAGGTACTTCCGTGACGGCGGCCCCATGTTTTGATACCAGCGAAGTGCTTGCTCAACATTATGCTCTGTCGGCTCAGCTAGGTTCAATCTGACGAACAAGAAATCCGGATTTTCCGCTAACGTGGGCAGCTTCTTGATGTCCGGGCGCTCTCCGTCGTCGTCCCGCTTCTTACGGCGAGGGGGCTTGTCGTCGGCTGTCCTCATTGTATCCTCCGAGACGACAAAAAACTGGACCAGGCCTGTGGCGTCGAGAAGGCATACCAGTGAGCCAGGCTGGAGTCGTTTGCTTTGCGTCCACCAATTCCGTCTATTGTCCGCAGTCATTGATCTGAGTGCGGTAAGCTGGTTGCACCGAATCAACAGACTCAGTCCAAAATCCCTCTCCATCGCAAGATTTTGTGGAACCGGATAATCATACCCGTAGGTTCGGGCGCTATTCTTTGAGCGGGGGACAACCCCAGGCTGCTGGGCTCGAATGGTGTCAAGTGTATCCTTAACCGTGTCTCGAAGCTGCCCGACAGTGTCCTCACGTAACAGACGGAACTCCCGGTCGACACGGCCGGCGATGCCCTTGAAATGCCATTGGGAAGGGTCTGTCGTCGGTAAGTACTCGGCTCTTTGTGACATGATCTCGTCATAGGTAGGTAGAATCTGGATCTTGGAGATCTCAGCATTGTCATTGTTGTGGCGTGGCCCGTTGGCAGAAAGGTTGCCAGGAAGGTCGCGTCTGAGAAGGAACTGCTCCCGCACCACGGGGGGGCCTGATGCCGCTCGATGTTCGGGCCCGGAGATCCCCGCGCCAACATTGATCCTCAAACGAACATAATCCAAGTACTTCAGGGCTTGCAGACGGGCAAATTCTTCCTCGGGTTCGTATGGGCTCTTGGTAACCTCTTCGAAGCATGTGGCCCAGACAGAGATGTTTTGATTGACCATTGCTGTGGTGTTGCAATCCAGGATCTTAGCCAGAACTGCCAGGGACAGCTCGACGACGGCGATACGAGATAGGCTAGACCCATTTGCAGGCAGGGACTGAACCATTCTCGTAACGTATTCGAAAAGCAGCTGCATGCGAGCGCCGCCAATGCCATAAAGGTAATTGAACAATGTGGCCATCTCCTGTTCCAGAACTGCAGAGTCGACCACCCGGTGGTGGGTCAAGAACTGAAGGAGAGGCTTGACTTCGGTAGTCCACAACTCTTCAGTGCGTCCAAGAGATGGTTGGATAGCAGGAATGTGTCGTTCGATTACGTCTTTCATGAAGGAGAGTCCTGTGCCGGATTGGTCTGCGAACAGCTTGATGATTTCTTGAGCGGTGCCGATGTCGCTGTCCATCAACTCTTTGCCAAGCTGAAACAGCTGACTGATGACGTCCGGGGAAGGTCGAGCAAACTGGGTGCCTTGTGCCAGCAGTCTCTTCCATTCTCGGAGTCTCCCGTCGCTGGCTTGCCGGGGCGAGGCTCTTGCCAGAGCATCTGCTCCAGGAGCGGTTGGCATGCTTGAAGACGACCGTACCACATTGTGAGAATATCGGCACCCGTCTCCAAACTTGCAGGTGCCATGTCGCTGGAAGTGCTGGCACACCGCTTGTTGTGAACCTGCGACTCGACCTCCGCGCGGGGTCCCGCCTCGCCATCCACCACGTCTCCCTCTAGTATACTGTCAGAATCACAATGTAAGAAGACCGCGGGCCTGGGCTCACCTGTCGCCGGCCATCTGAGGTTCAGTCCAGACTGACCCGACCAGGGGTGATCAGTTGGGATGCACAGATTGGTGAAATTGAATGACGGGCTGCGATGATGTTCTGAAATTCAGGGTGGGCGTGTACCACCGAAGAAAGGAGGCTCCAGGAGACGAAGGTGACAGGATGGAAGGTGAGACTTTGTGGTTGGTGTGGGAGAGAGAATTGCGAGAGAAGAAAAGAAAAAAAGCCCGTGAGTTGAGGCAAGGACAGCGAAGAAGGCTTCACTCAGATTGCCTAGCAACGACAAACGGAAAGAGCTAACCGTGCGATACGCGATACGCGATAACGCGATTACGGCCTCCTCTACTCGCACGGTGTAGTTCAGTCTGCCTCATATCAAGTACCTAGGTCCTGGCCTGCAGGCCTTCCATGTCATCCAATCTGTGCCATGCCTTGATGATCTGGATAGCCACCACGACACGATTTGCGGGGCTTGTATTTGTTTTTGTGAATCTGAAAATGGTAAATCCAAGTCACACACCATGCAGTCCTTTCATTGGGTTCTGATTCTAACCACGGCATGATCCAGTCGGGTGTGAATGTTTCGGTCGTGTTGGGCTCGCTGTAGGTACGCCCCAACTGTGTGACAAGGGTGCAAATAGGGCAGGCCGTAAGGCTTCACAATTGCAGGCTTAGAACGTTTCCAGGGTTCAAACAACTTGATAATCTTCTTTGGCCTCAAGGTCCTTGCTGCCTCCATCTCCAGGATTTTTGGGGAGTTCACAAGTCCTTTATGGGCCAAAGGCATCCGGGTGGCTGTGACTCATGACCCTCAGCCTCAGCTTGTTGGGCGGCAGTCGTCACACCATCGCGACTATCTAAAATATAAAATTGGTTGGTCCCTGGCCAACCACCTTCTTGTAACACCTAGCTTGATTCTGTTTGCTGGAACAATCTGTTTCCGACCACAGCGTTTGCAGTGGTTATCGGGACCCTTCTATTGGCCGTGTGACACTAGCAATGAGGCCCCCTGCATTGAAGAGCACTCAATTGCCTAGAAAAGACACGAATGTGATGTCGTGCAAACGGATTTCCTCCAAATGCCGCCTTCCGTCTCTTCCCGGCCATATCTCTTGGAATAACGGTAAACGTGTCACACCACCCTCTCTGTCCCCAGAGAGTGATGAGGCTAAACATGATTTCGTTTGCGAGCCCCAGCAGCAGTCCGAAGCCGCCCACGACAAGCCTATCAATACCGAGGCTACATTTGCGCCACCTCTTATCCCTTATGCATGACATAACAAATAAACCCTGGATTTTGTGTTCGGCCAGGCTAACCCGGCAGGCTTCCGCATGCCTGAAATACTAAAATATGTACCCCACCGTCTGTGTTAAATGGCAGTCCCACCAAATTGAAGCAATAAATGAGTTGTCTTCAAGGCACCCCAGTGCCCGACTTCTCGCCTCTAAGGTCTCAAACACTGGTTTGGATGAGCATGCAAATAGTCAAACTCCCCAACCACAGCCAAGCTGTACATGACAGCGGCGATCCCGATGAATATGTGCATGAGCTGATGGCTAGCTCCGAAAATATCAAACCTTCGTGGATACCACTTTTCCGGGAATTTGAAGGCATAAGCGGATGCCCCAATGGTGTTAAACAACAGAGTCAACAGCACCCACTTCAGCGCAATTCTCTCGTGCTGAACTTCATAGCCATACTTTGCCAAGCCATGTCCAACAGGAATGAAGGTTGAAAGGGCAAGCATTCCAAAAGTGGAAGCCCTCAAGGGACGCAAATGCGGATCGCTGAAGCGTTTCTGGAAGGTAAAAATAGAGCAACATGCAGCCAGAAAAGTGGTCAACGACCAGTACACCAGGCGCAGGTGCTTATCGCAAACGAATCCGTAAAATATCAACGGAATGTTGGCGCCCCACATGAGCACAATGACGCCCTGGAGGTCGAGTTTGAGACCGAGGGAATGGGCCCTCGAGCTGTGGCACAGGAAAACATGGTAGAAGACGGAGAGGGTAAAACATGTGGCCGAGCCGAAGAACCAAAAACAACAGACGATCTTGTCCACGGCTGTGGCGACGGCATATCGGGGCGGGATCTCGGTGCTGAAGATATAGACGGGCGACACGAAGAGGAGCAGGGCGCCAATGAGATGGGAGAAGATGTTGACTGTCTCGTTGTGGAGATAGGTGAGGCTAACCAGGCAGTGCTTGATCGAGGCTGTGACGGGCCGGTATCCAGTTTGGATCCAGTGGTTGCCTTCCCTGTCGAGAATGCACTGTCAGTATACTGAGGTCAGGTGAAATATGCTTAAATCGAGGACTGGGTTTGTGTTCCAAGTAAGATCGGCACTTACTGTTGCCACGCCGCTGAGATTGCATGTCAGACGGATTCCCTTGGCATCAATGGGGGGCTATGGGGAAGACGTACGGATTTGATCCCACAGGAGGAGTTGGACAGCTTCGAGAACAACTGCTTTGTCGACGGGAGTGGTGGGTATGTCTTCGTCTTTTTTGTTCGTTGGGCTGTGAGGGTGGGGCCCCTCCCGTCTTGAACGGAGAGTGGCGGTTGTTGGATTGCGAGCCCAGCGTTCTGAATTTGGCATCAGCTCAAAATTTAGACCATCCATTTGTCGTTTTGTTTGTAGTCCATGCCAAATGGGAAGGAAGTGTTGGTTGCACCTGCCACCCACGGAAAACTAAGTGGTTTTTTTTTTTTTGCCAACGCACCAATCCCCGCTCCCGATGCAGCTCACCGGTCGGGATTTCCACATCGTCTCGAATTCGGTTTCATCCCACCCAATCCAGCTTGAGGTCGTGCCAAGAAATAAACCCTAACCCTTTTCTGGCTGAGTGAAGTGCTGACATCAGCGGGGCGGTTGGTCTTGAGACACATCCAACGTCCAGCCCTCATGGCTGCATGGTCCTCCCCACAAAATATCCACTGGAGACCCAAGACAAACATGTAACGCAGCGCCACCGGCAGACCAACACAGCACCAAGATCTCTGCGGAGCTCAGCGTTCTTGGCTCCTCAAAACAGACAGCAAACGCGCGTCCCAAATTGATAGCTTGTTATTCTGAGTTTGTGGGTTTCACGTCAGAGAATGCAAGGTCAGCAACACTGCCACGGCCGAGAAGCACAGGCAGGCAAACAGCCTGGAAGGTTGCCTGTAGCGCATGCCCCCGCCTGCCGTCCCGTCAGCGCCACGGCTCCACGGATCCGCCAAGCGCTGCTGTGTCGGGGCTCGACACAGACGGACATGGGGTCAGGTCGTCGGATCATTGGATGGCGCTCGGATCGTCGCGTGTGGTGTATCCCCTGGGCATTCCCCATCCCTTGAGGATCATCGTGTATCATAACTGCTATTACGCACGAGACCGACCAGCGTCGGGTTCTGTGTTCAGTTGACATATTTTTAGTATTTATCCTCGGAGGACATAAAAGAGCGCCGCCCATCTCTATTTTGTCTTCGGCTCAGTTTTATATTTTTTTCACAATCTCATCCACTGCTCTCTGCTGTAATAACCACATACGCTGACTTACATACCTAATAAAATCAACCGTCTCATTCTTCTCGCCGTCGCCATGCAGCAATTCCTCATCCCCCTCGCAGCGGTTCTTGCCGTCCCCGCCCTGGCACAAAGCACCACAGCTCCACCCGCCAGCGTCCCAACATCCCAGCTCCAAGGCCTACCCCGACTGGTCAACGAGCTCCCCCTCTGCGCCATCAAATGCTTCACCGAGGGTGCCAAGGGAGTCAACTGCCCTCTCACAGACCTCTCTTGTCTCTGCCGCACCAACAACGCCGCCGCATTCGCCACCAGCGTAACGACATGCATGCGGAACAACCCGGTCCCGCCCCGGCCCTCAGGCTCGCCCGATATTGACGACGACACCGACCCCAATGAATGCCAGCTTGACGAACTCGACGACATTGTCGAGCTCGCCGGCCGTATCTGTCTTGCCGCGCTGGCGAACCCGCCTCAGTCCCAGCTGGCGCAGGCCACCTCAGTGATCAATGACAAGATTACCAGGGCGAGCGCGACGTCAGGGGGTGGGAATGGCGCTACCCCTACGGGAAGCAGCAACAACAATAATAATAACAATAACAACAACAACTCAGGGCGCAGCGGCGCTGGTCGGTTGGAGATGGCGCAAGGTATGCTGGTTGCCGCGGTGGGATATGCTCTGATTGCTCTTTGAAGGGTATTTTTGGGTTTCTTTGATTTGGTAGTCTGGTGTAAGGGTCGATGATGTGGGATACATATGATTTCGCCGAGAGAGACATGACATGACATAAACGGTATTATTTGATGCGTACCTAGGTAGGCAGGCATAAACATGAGGTACATGGAGGTAGACATGGAGTTGAAAAGCATGTTATGATCACTTAAAGAATTCCGACTCTCAACGCGTATAATCTCCTTGACATTTCCTTCCTATTTTTCATGCACCATCCATCCTCTCCGACAGTTCTCACTGGCAACTTTTGTTGTCTCGAGTCTGTCACTTGGGTCCTCCTGCAAGCTAACTCACTGAGCGAGCGAGAAGTCGACTCGCTTTTGCATTCACTTTTGGTTTTGCTTTAAGTTTTGATTTTGATTTCTAACATGATGGAGTTATTTAGTTAGTTACTGAGTTGAGTTAGTGAGTTAGTTCATGTGGATTTGATCGATGCTAGCTCCATTCGTACTGCAAAGCCTTAACCAGACGACAAAGTTTCCAAGCTGGGGGCACAGGCACCAGCACAGACACAGACATAGGTACATGTACATGTACTTGTAGTCTCTAGCTAGAAGAAGAAAGTCATGTCAAACCAAAAACGAAACAAACCCTTATTGATATTCCATGTCCATCCATGAACGGGTGGGCATCTATTCCATCTCATTTGTCTCGGAGCTCGGAGCAGAGTTTTTAATATCCAGTCTCCGTCAACTCTTGTCAGCCTTCAGGTAGGCAGGTAAGTAGTGAACCTAGCTGGGTCAGGTCGACATGGCTTCTCTTCTTCGGGGAGCGTAAAAAGTATTTCTGACATAGCTTCTTGGGCTGGTCCTGCGACATGTTCCAGACTATACTCATTTCCCCGTCAGACCCAAACCCTTAGCAGAGAGGTTGTGGAACAGTCTGATGAAATGTTCTCAAATCGGGAGTCAGAACAATGAGTGTTAGTACTAAACCTTTCCCACACAAATTCGCAGCGCATTACTGATATCGCATTAACATCATCACATTTGACCATGAGACACCTATCTACCATTTGTGCAATCCCAACGCCGAACCATGCCCTTACAACCCCTCAAACACCCTTTCAACTACATCTCCCAGCATCCTCAACCCATAAAACTTGGACACATTCCTGTACACCTTCAATCTCCGCATCACATCCTCCCTCTTGACACTCTCCCCCCAATCTCCACTGCAGGTACAATGCTCCATAAACTCATTCACCCTCAACGCCTTGCACTTGATGCATTTGAGGTCCTGTGATGTCCATTCAACCACCATGCCCTCTACATCCGCCACCAGCCCCTCTTCGATCGCATTGCGGTCATAATCCGCCTCGCAGTATGTACATTGCCACCTGACATTGGCACCTCCTCCATCGCCTGACGCGCCCGGCTCAGGAAGGAGGTCTTCATCTCGACAGAGGTCCAGATCACGCGCCATAGTGCAGTTGTCACAGCTGAGCTGCGTGATCTTGAGGCTCTCCGAGGGGTTCTGGAAGGCGCCTTCCTTGCTGAACTCACGGACCTCGAACATGGCGAGCAGCTCTTTGCGGAGAAGGCGCGCCTCGAGGGTGATGTTCTTGTCGAGACTGAGGACTTGCATGAGGGACTTGACGAGTTCGAGGACGGGGTTGGCTGATGATCGGGGATTGCGCCTTCCATTTGCTCGTTCATCTGGCTTGTTGGACGATGCAAGTTGCGGCAGGTGGGATCCGGGCAACTCAGGGAAGCTGTAGTCGCCTGCCAGCTCGGGGTGCAACATTTCCCGCTTCTGAGCTTGGATCAGGGCCGACATCTCCTTCTTCAATGGTCTCTCAAAGGCTTTGCCAAGGAGAATCTGACCCGGCGTATCCTTTTCTGGCCCGTCGTTGCGGATGGGGAGCTGTGTCAGGCGCGGCGTTGCCGTAGGGTCACTGCCATTGGTGGGCCGCTTGATGCTGTGCATCAGCTGGATGAACTCAATGACCCAGTCGCTGAAGGTGGACTGCAGCCGAACGGGAAGAAACGTCGCCATTTGCCAGTGCATAATCGTCTGGAGGTCCTGTTCATCCTTCTCAACCACTTCCTGGCACGCCTTGCCACCGTAATTGAACTCATCATACCAGACGAGATAGTCCCAGTACTCTTTGATCTCGAGGTCGATAAAATGAAACAGTGGCTTGCCTTTGATGCTCTTGAGAATGTATTGCGCGTAAGCATAAGCGTTACCGACCTCAGATTTGGTCGTCTGCAGCAAGAGGCGGTTCGCACTCGCATAGATGACCTGCGACCCGACGCGCCGGAAATCTGCCATCAGCTGCAAGAGGGCTTTGCGGCTCATCATCTGCACGTAATAGTGCAAGGCACGGTCGTATAGACATGATGCCGGCGATTCAACCCATCGCACGAGGTGCTGTACCATAATGTCGGCCATGGTTGAGCCTTTGCAGGCTTCTGACCACCAAGACTTGACCATCTCTCGGAGAACCTGAACACCGGCGTTGGCGAATGCGTTGTCTGCAAACATTACCTCGTTCTCGTCCGAGGCACCGTTGGCGTCGCTTGCCGGGTTGAACGAGATGCTGTCAGCACCTTCCAGCTCGTTGATGAGTGACGACGTGAGGATCGTGTTAATGGCAAGATTTCGGACCTCAAGGTCGACACAGACAGATGCGTATGTCCCTGGATTGTTCACAGATGGCATCTGGACCTGTTCCAAGGGGCCCACGACATCATCCTTCTCGTAGCCCGCATGGTCGGGTCGAGGGCTGGGCGACCACCAGAGGACGACGTTGTTGGCCTGCAGCCGCCTCGCGTAGGCGACGTCGATCAGGAACCGGGGATCATCCCGCTCCAAATTACACAATGGCACATTCCCATATTTGGCCAGTGCAGTCAGATGGTTGATCCAGGACCCGAGACCCAGGTAATGGTTGACCAAGCGGCGTGCCACAACGCCTTGCCATCCAAGCGGCGGCAGAGAACTATCTGCTGGGTCGTACTTGAGAGGCAGGATCGGGAACTCGGCCAGGATGGGGATCTCGTGCACAAGAAGGTTCCGCTGCGAGGATTGTACCACCATCATGGTGGGCCCAGGCTCCTCTTTCTTCATCCGCTTGACTGCATCGGCGATCTCGAGAACGGCTTTCCTGCGTGTGGTGACCTGGGTGATCTTGAAAGCGAGTTTATCCTGGTAAGGGAAACTGTCTTGCCAGCCATCATCCGGCGCTTCGCCTCGTCGTGCCTTGAGGTCCGCGTACAACTTGTTGATGTTTGGCATATCTTGACCGCCGTCCCTGCTCTTTTGCTGGATAACAACGTGGGCTTGATCACTCTTCGTGGAGAAGACGCCGAATATCTGGCGATCTCCTGCACTGATGTGTGAGAGGTAAATGTATGACAAGCGAACACCTTCGAGGTAGTCCCTTGGTCTGGCTGGCCGCTTCAGACTTGACAGATCAAAGCCCTGATCAAGTCCCTTGCCTAACACACCAGGTTGGCTGTCGTCGATCGTACATAGGTTACCAAGCTGGAGGACAGCCCGGATGTTCAGAGGGAGCTGCTTCTCGTACACGCCTTCGACGCTGGGGTGGTTGAACAACAGTTCAAACTTCTCGGCCTCAGCGAAGTAGACGTCCTCAGGGACCGTGAGTTTGAACAGATGCACCGACGGGTGGCCGTTGGGGAGGGTGTGATTAACTTGTTCAACACTGCAACCCTCTACTTCGACATCGGGAAGATCCTTGCTCTTTAGGTTCAGGAACACCTGCCGGGGAACGTTGACCTTGATGGTGTGAATCTTGGAGTCGATGAGCACATACGCGGCGACAACGCCAGGTGTGTCTGTAGCTCTGAGCTGCAAGAGCTGCCAAGTATTACGGAACGTCATCTCCGCTTGGTTCCTGAATGTCTGCTGGATGCTCGTCTGGGCGTTGCCCCTACGTTCACCAAACAAATGGCGCCGACGTATCCTCGCCTGCTTCTGCAGTTTCCACTTCTTCTTTTGGTATTCGAGGAACGCAGAATAATCTTCGCTTGGTGATGGCATCTCCTCCGGCAACGCAGCAAATGGGTCCTGGGTCTCGGGTCTCGCCGGCTCGGGAGACTTCCTCTTCTGAGCCGAGGTCTTCTGGGACGCAGAAATGGCGGAGCTCACGGTCTTTGGCTTGAGTAGGTCACCAAAATCCTCCATGTCGCCAAGGCGGGTTTGCTGGTTGAGATCTGTGATGTCCTCCAGAGGACCCTTTTTGGTTATTGGCCCGAAGAGGTCTGTCAACTTCTTCTGCTTCATCTTGTCATCCTTGATGTTGATGCGGCGCTGCAACCAGTCGGGATGGGGCACGCGAGGAACCGGGTTGCGGACCTTCTGTAACGCGGCAGGGATCGTGATGAGCTTCTGAATGACAGATCCCAGGCGCTCGAGGTAGTAGTTCCAGTCAAGAAGCGCCCTGGGATCTGTGTCTGCCGGTTCTTCCTTCAGCCACTTCTTGAGATACTCTCTCTTGGTTTTCTCGTCGGCAGAGAAAATCGCAACAGGCACAGCGCGTTCCGTAACAGGGGCACCCCTTGGTCTCGCGCATATGATGAACTTGCAGTTCAGGCCCTTATCTTTGACCATTCCCTCGCCCAAGAAATCCGCAAGACGTCTCGCGGTTGTGATAGATGTCGACTTTTGCGCACCATATTCCTCAAGTGTCTTGGTCATGCTGCGGTTTTCCGAAATGAGTTCCATGAGCTCTTCGTCGGCAAGCGTCGTGCCTTTGCTGTGAAGCACGTCCAGCCATCGGTTCGCAACCTTGGCGACAGCGGTATAGCATTCCTGCAGGTCTTTGCCCTCAAGGAAGAACTTGAAGATTTGTTGTTGGAAGATTTTGATGAGCTTCAACTCTCCTCTGCGCTTGACCTCGAAACCCTTCAACTCCGCTAGACTGCCGTCGTCGTTGAAGACGGCATATCTCTTCTTCAAGTTTTTGTCCTCCTCCTTCGAAGTAGGCAAGATCATGGCCTTGTAAGGGCCATCGACCTCGAAGAAGATGGAGTTGTCGCTGTGTGTCTCGTACTTGTGCGTCTTTGGGTCGACCAAGGTTTGGTACTGATGGTTGGTGAACTTGTCGTGAACCAAGTGATTCAACATGACACAAGGGTATGAGATGGCCAGCTTCTTGCCGTTCTTGAGCTTGAACGCAAAGTTTTCTGGGAATGTGGCCGGCAACATGCACCAGATACCATCGGTATCCAGCTCGAGCGGGCGGCCCAGACGCTCCACCAGCCCTCTGGCGAGCTGGATGATCGTCGCTCCTGTCAAACAGGTGACGCCGGCCATTTCCATGGAGTACCATCTGGATCCCTTCCTCATGACGTAGCCGTAAAAAGAGTTGAGAATGACCTTGTGCGCCAGCTGGAGCGAGTCAAAAAGCACAATCATCTTCTTGGCCTTCTCAACCTCGATGGCAGAAGCTCCCGAGCTCTTGAGGGCATCAGTCTTGCCTTTCCAGACTTTCGCTTTTCCCTTGTAGTCGTATCGACGATCGCGAAAATCACGCACCGTGTTGATGTAGAACGGATTCTCGCGTTGGCAGATGATGGCTTCCCGGACGATGGTGGTGGAGTCGTGGATTTTGTGGTAGACCTTTTGCGAGTAAAGTTGCAAACGTTTCCGGATCAGGCCAGCCTGCTCATCCGCACTCAGCTCTTGGAATGTGCGCGTATTTCCGGTGCTGTTCTTGGCAGGGAATTTTTCGTTCTCCAAAGCATGCCTGATCATGTTGTATTCGTCTCGCTTGGCCGGGAGATACTCTCCTCTCCAAGCCCATGGCAACCGTCTGTCACATGTCTTCCCGGGACGGTTGAAGTCACAAGCGGCACAATCGGATTCCGAGATCATCGAGTCGGGCTGCAGACGGTTCGTGGTCATAATGTTAGGGTACATGGACGCAACATCGAGATGGTAAATGAGCGGCCGTTCCATTCGGTTCGGGGTTGCCTTGAGATTCTGCAGTTTGGCGGCAATTTGCTCCTTCACTTCATCGTAGTTCGTAACATCATCCATCGACTTCTTCTCTTCGACCGTGATGCTGAAAGTCAAGGCATTGTCGAGATCACGAATAAGTTCGTCAACAGCCGCGGGATCGACAGCGAAGTTGACCGGAATGTCAGAGCGGAAGACACCAGCTTCAATACTCTCGACATGCCCACCGACATAGGTTTCCGAATCCAACAGGTGGCCTTCCCAGAAAGACTCTTTTGCTTGCACATGTTTATTCGGCAACACGATTTCCTTCTGGTATGCCTGCACCATCAACAACATCTCGCAAAGTGTGCCCGTACCCTTTCGGAGTGTGTCATCTGGACCTAAGGGCAGAATGGTACAGAGAGAGAAAATGAAGGGGTGAACGTATTTCATGTAAAGGTAGTACGTTGCCACAGCGTCGGAGACTGAGTACTCAGCCAGTGTCTGCGGCCGCTCGCTGGCGTATGGTGTCATGAGTTCTGGGTCGAGCTCATCGGGGTCGTACCCGAGCTTTGCAACCGTGACAGCTTTAAGACCTCTGCTACCTTGGGGAAGGTAACTGTCTCGGTTGACCCAGTGGAAGCAGTCCATGTGAACACTGTAATTGCACTTGAACTGATCCTCGCTGTCCTTCCTCCACCCGATCTCATGGTACATATCGATACCATTGATGCTCGCGCGAGCCTCAACATAGGGCCAATCGAAGAAGTCACCGTTGTAAGTGGCGATGACAGTGGGGCGAGCCTCCTTGACGTGGAGGAAGAACCTCTCGAGGAGAGACTTTTCGTCGGGTTCGTTGAAAATCATGAACGGACCGGGGTACTCCGGTTTGGGAGTGTAGTCGAAATCCGCAATGTCCTCAGAAACGATTTCTCGGTTGGTGATCAAAAAACCCTGCCCATCAATCATGTACGATATCATCATGATCTGATCAACTGTCGAGTCTGGGAATTTCAGCGGTGACTTGCAGGTCTCAATATCGAAGGCCATGACCACGGGATCCGCTGGCGCGAGGCGCTCCTCATTCTTGCTGACTGTTGTAACTCCGTTTTTCGCCTCAACAAAGTACCAAACGCCAACTCGAATGTCTGTCTCCAATTAGCGGGGGCCGAGCCATAGCTGTGGCTTACACATACCCAAGTCTATCATTACTCTAACGTGGTATGGAACGTCGTATTCCCGAATATCAACAATGAAATCGCTCGCCTCTGCGAAAGATGCATTATTTCGTCGCTCGTCATCTCGTAAATCGTCATCAAAAAGGTCAAAGTTCCCGTTGTTCGCCCTGCCCATGTGAGTTGAAGGTTCTGCGTTGGAGGTTCGTTATGGGAACTCACATTGCCACCTCAGCGTATGTATCCATGGCATCCATACCCTTCTTATTCTTCTCCGCAATGGGCATGATGTCTCTCCGTGCTGACAGCAAGTCCTGCACATTATGAAACCTCAATTCGAGGAAGGTTCGCCGGTAGCCTAGCAAGTGGTTCGGCATGCTCAAGTCCTCCTTTTCGACCTTTTTGACTGACTTGATGATACCACCTCCTGGCACACGCTTGCACCACTCTTCGACCTCGCCCTCATGTCCTTTCCGGCAAGCGACGAGGAAGTATGGCTCATACTCGACCGTGGCTTTGAATGTGGATCCGTCTTCTTCGATGAAGTAGCAGTCGAGGGCAGCTCGGCCACCACCACCAGGGATTCGTGGGTCGTCAATCGAGGTAGTCTGAACATTGACAAGCCAGCCCTCGCGCTTCCGTCCTGCGTCATAGCGCGCGAAGCCCATGTTCTCGTCGATCTGATGTGCAAGCGCTGTGCGTTCCCATTTCTCGTCGATAGAGGTAGCCTCTCCCCGGGCGCTTGAGGAGGCTGCAAAGGTTCGTGTCCTGGAAGTTCCATGGTAGGCAGTCTTCCCGCCGCGGCGGTAGCCATTTTGCGGCCGTCGCAAACTTGTGTTGGGCATCGTGGGTAGTGGTGGGTTGGTGGTGTTTCTTTTCCTCCCCAGAACCCCTGTCTCAGGAAGCCAGACCCTAGACCGAAAAAAAAGGGTTGAAAAGTGAAAATAGTCTACTTCCTCATGAGAAAGACCAGTATTAAAAGTGGAAAGGGTATATCGAAACTGGAAATCGAGGAATTGGCGCCGAATTGGACTTTCTTAGTGTGTTGTTGTGTAGAGAGGAATCCTCTGCCAAACCCATTAAACTCGGCGACGCAAAGACGCGACTGAGCGCGACTTCGCTGCTGTGACGCGCCAGACCCCAGTCGTGGTGGGGTTCACGCCAAGCCTACGACTGCTGTCCAATGACAGGTGATCACCCACAACAACCCTAACCCGGCATCTTCGATCCTGACCCGCCGACCCACAGAAGCTTTGAAGCTTGCATCGTGATGTCCACGGCGTGAACTCTGGTCACGAACAACCTGGAAGAGGAACCAGCTTGTGGTAAGCCGCCCCAATGCCGCCACAAAGCGACTTTGTGGAAACTATCTTTTGACTAAAATGCTTGTAAGAACGCCCTTAGCCCCTCCGGAACCGGGACCGACCGACAAAGGAGCCAGGTCAACTTCAGCTCCCAAAGCCCAGCACGCTCGAGCTTGACCAACCCAAGCACTCCCCACACCGGCGCAGACAATGTCTACCCGCTCCTCTTCTGACGGCCGGTCCCCCTCCGACGGGACATCCCCCGACCCTACAAGAACATGGCTCGCGACACCCCCCACTTCTGAAGACCCCTCCTCCCCGAATTCCACCCTCTCCACTTCCGCGACCACCTCTACCCCTTCTCCCCCAAACACAGCCAACCCCCAACAGCGAGTCACAATTGGCGATGCCGTTAGCAACATCAAGCCGGCAGATTTCCTCAAAGTCCACCAGTCTCCTTGCTCACAACAAGGGTTCCTAACGGGCATTGGCACCGGTGCTACAGTTGGAATTCTCCGCTGGGTTTTTGGGCTCCCCATACCGCGGGCGGCGAATTGGGCGGTGGGAACGGGTGCTCTCGGTGCGCTGCTACAGTACGAGTACTGCCAGTACCAACGGAGGCAAGAGCGAGAGAAGATGCTGCGCATGGTGGAAGTGTACAACGCACGGCAGGCGAGGGGGAAGGCAGAGGCAGAGGAACGGGCGAGGGAAGCCAAGGAAAGGAAAGCGAGGGAGGAGGAGAAGGAAAGGGATAGTAGGAAAGGGACTTGGTGGAAGGTATGGTGAGATCGGTACATCCCTTGCAAGACAGCTTGGAGATATCCTTGTAACATCTGTGTATCATCATGTTCATGGACGGGAACGACTTCAAGAGGCTGGATCCATCACTAGGATATATGGATTAAAAATTCGCCATCGCATATTGCGTGGCGGTAAAAGTCCATGTGTCAGATCAGTCGTCCCTTTGTTTCCAAACCCGTTTCCAAGAGCCAAGTAGAGAGGAAAAATAAATGAATAAGAAATCACACAAAACGCCCCGTCTGTTATAACGCTGGCTAACCAGGCTGTGTCCGTCCTGCCTTGCATCCAGGTTGCAATGGCAAACTTTCGTTCGTTCGATTCCCCATCCAGTCACCTAGAACGCCGCAGGAAGCAACCGTAAATTTCACCCAATCGGTTGACGCTCAAGTATCACACTCCTGTCTCCTGAAACCTTACCCGGTACATAATTCGTCGTCATTATCATAATCAGAAAGAAATCAGCTCTGTCGCGCTCTCCATGAACCGCACTCGTCGCCGCTCCACTGTCCCTTTGAGCTCCACGAGGCCGGGGATGGGACTTCCCCGACGGCGCTGGTTACGTTTTGCCCGGGCTTCACGCTCCTCCCGCTTCCGGTACTCGGCAAGCTGCTGTCTGCGCTTCACTGTTCGGGCGTAGGCGATGGCCGGCGTGGGCTTGAAGCCGATGCCGTTGATGCCCGTGCCATCGTCGTCGCTGTCATCCGGGTCGTAGATTGTGATTTCATCGTCGTGCCACGTCAGGCTTGCGCGGAGTGGGTCGGAGATGTAAGAGTTATTGCCAAGGGCTTTGGTCTCGAGGGAAGCGGCTTTGAGCATGAGCGGCGGAGTGCCGGCACGCGGGCGGCTGCGCGGCTTGCTCTCGTCAGGTTTGGTGGCGTTCGATTGTGTGAAATCGGCATCTTGTTTCCCAACAATTGTGGTGTTTGGAGCGAAGCGGACTGATCGTAGCGATTTCTGCGGTTGACTATTGCTGTTGGTTGGTTTGGCGTTGAGCTGAGGCACTTGCATGCTGGTCGTCGAGGCATCATCGAGGCGCGGGCCGGAGGGAGCGGCGTTACCTCGACTCGACACAGGCGGCGGAGGACCGAAAGTGGGCACATCCACCATTTCGAGGTCGGGAAGTTTCATACGCTTGCGAACTCCATCGATTGCCCCATCTTGCATCGAAAAAACGAAGGCATTTCTGATCGATTTGGGTTCTGGCGAGAGCGACGCTTGCCCGGTTCCACTTGCGCTAACCCCGCCCCCACCTTCGAGGGCGAGACCCTGGAAGCGCTGGGCGACCCTGGATCGGGGACTACAGCTGCCGTCTTGTTCCGGAGAGCGAGCGTCGAAGGTGAATTGAGTGGCAGTATTGAGATTGGGAACGGCATCGTCAAGAAGCTGTGAGTACTTCCTCTTGGGGGTTGACATAGGAGAGTTCGCCATTGTGGCGGACGAGGGGGGTCGTTTCGCTGCAGGCGATCCAATCGACTCGACGTTGATCAAGAGGTGCAGTCCACCAAAGACTACCCGAGCGCATTGATGGCGAGACGAAAAAGGGATGCGGCGGGTGCTGTAGATACTTGGGATGGTATAGACCTGGAGGATTGCCTTGAAGAAGTCGTGGCTACTTGAAGAGCGGCATCGTGGCCTAGAAATAAGGCGTTCTCTTGAGGATTGGCGATTGCTGGCCAGCAGATTGATGAATGCGGCACGGGCAGTTCGTTGGGATGAACAATCCACCCCTGAAATATTGTTAGCGCGGGACTTCGCAGGTATTACCGCAATCTTCAAACAACTGCGAACTACTGCGAGTGGTTTAACTAGGACATTAAGGCCCTTGTTTTAATAATTGAAGCCCTGTAATTTGTTGTCAATATTTAAATCATTTGCTGAGACCTCACATTTCTATCGTAAACCGTTGAAACAACGAGGAGATGCCCGGCATCGTAGTCTCGGCGTCAAGGTGTGAAGTACCACGCGAACAATCTTTCAGGGGTTGGACTATGAAGCCCTGCAAGCGCCCCACCATCCCGAGCCCCGCTATTTTTCACCAAGACCAACCGGCAAACACAACCCGTCCTCTCCATGTTACCTTTTCAAGTCTCACGGGCACTGTGAGGAAGAGCGTGACAACGCCTTGGGTACATTGATTGGCTAGACGCCCTTCCAACGCGTCGTTTTTGCCCGCTTTGGGCGCAACTGGAGCATGTTTTGGAATGGCTATCTGCTGGCTTTCCGCCGCGGCCCAAGCTGACGTTGATGGCAGCGGCCCGGCCACGTCGCCGTCTGCATGACCTACCATGACCAGCCGTGGTTGCTGTCCACCCCCAGCATCCACGTGGGTGACAGCCATCAGCAACAACTTTGCAATCCGGATTCCTGGAGAAGTTGGGCGCAAATGTCACGATCGACGATGGAACCCGGAGTGACGAATAGGACAGCCAACTCTCATCGCGGCTCAGCGCATTGTTCTACCCGACTTCACACAATGCCCAAGCTGCGCCTGTTCGCGATCAAAGGCCAATTTCAAGTGAAAGAAAGGCCCTGGTTCACCCCGTTTTCGGCAACGAGGGTGGCGAACCAGAGGTAACGGTGCTCTCAACTGGTCGTTCAACCCTTATCCCACGGTACCTACAATGCAGCCCCTGAAAGATTGTTCACACGGTACTTTACAGCTCGGCAGCTGTCAGAACTCACCGGATAGCTCAAGAGCCGGCCTTCTAAGGCAAATTCCCCATTATTGAAGGGTTGATGAGGAAAATCTCAGTCTTCACGGAAACGTTTGAGCAGGTCTCGATTTTAAAACCAGGGCATAAAATATTTTGGTTGATTTTTGGTTGACCCCTCGCAGACACGAATCCCTCCTTACTGAATATCTACCAGGCCCCACACTACCATGAATGTACCCTCTACAGCCCGCCATGAAGTGCCTCGACAAAGCTACTGTGCCAATACGGAGCCCATGTATTTCACCAAGGTCAGCTCGCTGCTGTGTTCCTCATCTCATGAGATGGCAAAAGCGTTGTCGAGTGATCAAGCACCATGAAGCCGTTCATCTGACTTGAGACAGGATTGTAGCAGTGATTCCTCTGGTCGTCGCCGGCCTTTTAAGGGGGTGATGTTGCATCCATGGCAGAGCTCGAGATTCTCATAACTCAGAGCAAATTTATCTCTACATCTAAACGCCTAACACACGCATAACTATTCCTCACAGCAGCAACCCAACCCTCAGCTATCAAAATGAACTACAACAAGGATATTCCCATGGTGGCCGACATCTCGACATCCAAGGCGGTCAAGGCTTGGCAGCGAAGCGCCATTGATCATTTGGAAGGCCCCAACAAGGGGCCGCGTTGGGTGCCTGCCGCTGAGTTTGCAACGCAGGGCCATATGGAGGTTATCTCATGTATGTCAAACGAGGTGCAGAAGGTGATCGTGTCGCTCTTCAAATCCCGCGGCACCAAAACCCCCAAGGGAAAGCAGATGGAGGATGATAAACTCCCTTACACCTGTCACCCATACTGCAACCTGTGTCGTGGACAATACTACCCTGCGGCCATGACCGTAGGGGTACCGGACGAAGGCGCTTCACGGGCCGTTCGAGCTGCAGAGGAAACCCGAGCTGCAGAGTTCATCTGCTGGTTGGCAAGTTCTGTATTAATCTGGAGCCGTTGGACCACGTCTGTTTTGGACCCAGAAACGAGCCCCGCTGGCGGCCTGAGGGGACTCTGGAAAAAATGGCACGACATGACGCCAAAGAAGCGTCTACTGCTCTTGGAGAAATGTGGAGGCTTCTGCAAGGAGGTAAACGAACTTCAAGACCTAATCCAGACTGGCAAACCCGACAGCAAGCGTCTTGACGCTTACCTTGTTCCGTGGCTTAACTTCCACCATCTGTCCGAGCAACCTCATTTCTTGATGCTGCTTCTCTCGCAGAGGACCAGTCACCCGGCGGACTGGGCAGTCTATGACTATCGCCAGACCGAAGTGGCGCGTAAGCTCGGCGTCCTGCCAGGCTACTACAACCCGAAGACGGTCCGCATGCAGCCCAGCGACGCGCAGAGATGGTGTTCTCTGCATGACTGGGACTCTGAACCTGTCCATGGTAAACAAACCTTTTGCTTCAACGCCGCAGTTTGGACACTGACTGCCCAGCGCCGGCTTTACAAGTTTCTTGCCAAGGTCGTGGCACAGCTTGCGAGTTTCCAGAAAGGACTGCCCACTGACAAGACATGGGCTTCCGAGGCCCGGGTATTCACCGGTAAGTGGAACATGGAACCGCACTCCCTGTATTCTGCCTACATGCCCTTTGTAGAGTGGCGTGAGGCGCTGCCCGAGCAGCTGGACCAGCCCAACCCTGCCTTTCTTGACTTTAATGAAATGGAAAAGAGGACAGCCCCCGGATTCCCCGGGGCTTATTTCACCTTGGGTGGCCCACAGTCTGGGGATTGGAGACGCCTCCGCCGATTGATGTGCCGCGTCACAGCAGAGCTAGATGAGCTTGATCCCAGAAATCTCCCTCCACTTGCTAGTGAACACTCGGACGAGGACCGCGGAAAACACATGGAGAGAATGACGGCCTTGTTTACATTGGCCTCCAGTGTTTACACCCAACTTCAGAATAGGCTTGGAACTACGGAAGAGGACTGCGATGCTCGGGAGAGGGACTATTACCATGTTTGGTCAAAGCCGCTTCTCGAAACAGGGAATCTCAACGGCCGACAGCGCGCCTTCAAGGCCAGGGCCGATGAATGGTATTCCCGTAAGCTGAAAACCGTCACAAACATGCTGGTCAAGCAAGTCGCCGACCTCAGGCACTACCTGCCAATGGAACTTCCATGCTGGGACCGGCTTAAGCCACTTTTGGAAGGTAAGACTAAATGTACTCCCCCCGGGGACGCCACATGCCGTGAACTCAAGTCCCTCGTCCTGGTCCTCCAGCAGCCGGCGGATGATTCAGTGTATGCATGGTCGTACAATATTCCCATGGTTGTCAACACCTTTACCAACTATCTCGACATCCAATCGACCAAGTTGAAAAAGGAGGGAGTAACAGCACCTGGGGATCACCCCGAGGCCGTCAAGTGGGCCCATATCAACCGCAGGGTGCTATTAATTGCGTACACGTATGTAATCTTTGAGCAGCTCAGCGGCTTTCTGGGGGTGAACAAGTACCCGGAAGGCAATCCCCCGGAGCCGGAAGTTGACGAAGCGCATTGGGGCAAGGCAATGACCCAGGCTCTCTACGAGGAGCTTGAATCAACTGGGACATCAGGGCCCTCCTATACTGCTCCGGCTTCACCGGATCCGTTTGTTCTAAATGAACCGAATAGTCCGGATAGGGTTGGGCTGGCACCTGTACCCTATGACGACGACGACTTCGGACGGGGGGACGACGAGCCACCCGCCGGTCCTGCACCGCGTGCACCTAACCCCGATGTGCAAGGGCCGAGAGATAACCGGCCCCCGTTTGTTGTTTCGAACAAACACTGGGACAGCCTTATGACGCTCCTCGGAGTAAATAGGGATCTCAGGGGCCAGGGCGTCAGGTACACGACCTTTGAACGAATCATGAAGGAGCTCGGCTGCGAACTCCGAAAAGTCGGGAAAGGCGGGGCCAGTGTCAAGGTCATTTATCACAACACCACGCCGATTCCCGGAGGCAAGGAAGGCTACATTTTGATTCACAAACCTTCCAAAACCGATTTTATCGAAAATACCATGCTCGACTCCATGGCCGAGTATCTCAAAGATCGGTTTGGTTGGAGGCCCGAATCCTTTGTGAGGAAAGGCGATGTTAATTAATTTGTTGTGTAGGTCTATCAATTGTACTACAACATCATTCACATCATCATTTGCCGACCTCGGGGGGACATGACATGTGTGAGTTTTTTTTTTTTTTTTCTCTTGTGGTTTTTCCCAAATTGACAACATTGCAGACAAGCATAAATTCCCAGAGGTAAGGGAAAAAAAGGACAAGTGCCTATCTAGCTAGGTAAGTTCTTTGGGTAAGAATGAATAAAATACAGCATCTTTTGAATAAGTTGAAACATGAGTGACGTTGGCTTTGCGGTAATGCATGTGATGACATCGAATGATCCCTC
>Ga0247765_1000306_pt1 | contig 39633 bp, 44 predicted proteins | sample UWRJL106311C6_FD_179949 | JGI IMG/M metagenome (GOLD analysis project Ga0247765, IMG submission 179949) | Plant litter microbial communities from Arlington Agricultural Research Station in Wisconsin, United States - UWRJ-L106-311C-6 | ecosystem: Environmental > Terrestrial > Plant litter >... | reverse complement strand
CACCCCACCAAACCAAACCAAACCCAAAACCAGAACCAAACCCCCCAAAAAGCCAAAACAAGCCCGGCTGAAAGCAAAAAAAAAAAAAAAGCCAGAAGGTTAAAACACCGCCTCCCAATTTCCATGTTTCCATCCCCTTGCCATTTTGGATTTTGTAAACCCCAGAGAAGAAGGAAAAAAAAACGCCAGCCAAAAACCCAACCTGTTGATCCAGAGGCCCGTCAATAGCCAAGTTAAAAGTTGTTGTATGTACATATCCGTCCAAAAAGCGAGAGCGGTAGAAGCATAGTGGAGCATAAACGACTGAAGGCAGGTAAAACAAAACTGCGACGAAAATGACAGAAATCTAAAGGGCAAGGCCAGTGCCATCGCCAGTCCACCTGTACAAAGACAGGAGCTCGCGGCGACGCTGGTGCTGTTCACCGAGATCTTCGGGCACGCGACCACGGACCTGGGCGAGGGCGCTACGCATGACTCTGCTGAAGTTACGCTGAAAACCAGTTAGCATTGTTCGCCTTCTCGAAGAGTATGGAAGTGCTTACCTGGTACTCTGTGTTCAGAGTGACGACGCACGCCTCATGAGCGCGAATGATGGTCTCGCAAGCCTTGACAACGCTTGGCGATGCCTCAAGTTGGAGCTTGTCGGCAATCAAGAGGAGAAGGAATGAGCCCTGAAGGAGGTAGATACCGAAGAAAAAGGGCATAAACTCCAGGCCGGGATCAAACTCGAGAATGTTGCTGATGGCCTCGGCAGCAGACACGGCGTGTCCAGTAGCTGTGATGAAGCCCTGGCTGCTGATCCAGAGATCGTTATCGTCGAGGAGATTGATGGGGTCCCACTTGCCAGTGAGCAAAATGTGGAGGACGTGCATGACGTGGGTGCCATAGGCCATGACGATACGTGTCTGGATGTCGCTCTCAGTCATGCGGCTCGAACTAGTATGTACGCTGTGCACGCTGTGAACCGAGGGGGTTCCAACATCGTGCGGCAGATCGTTCGCAGTTGGAACCCCAGCGGCCTCGGCGGCCTTTTCATCAGCGGCTTGGGCTTGGGCGTTGAGGCTGAGATGGCGCTGCTCGAACTTTTTCAAGCTTTGCTCGTATGCCTCAAGGTGGCGGGTGATCTCAGCCGTTTGGTCATCCCACTCACGCTGGGAACGAAAGCCGACACCAAAGCGAGGGTGATTCCTCGCGTGGTGCAAGTCCACAATCTCGCCAAGAATGGTCATTAGTGGTAGGAAGTAACCAAAGATGCTGTGGCCGGTACACTCGAACGAAGGCCCCCGGACGCGCAGTGTCTGGGCCGAGGCAGGGTCCGAGGCAAGAACACTTGGGTCAGTGTAGGCGTGGAAGTTGCCATTCTGGTAGTCAGTGTCATCCATCGGCTGGAGCAGACCGTCGCACTCAATGTCGAGGAGGAAGAGGGGACGGTTATAGCAGAGGGCGAGGTGGCGGTCAACGATGTAGACAAGCCACCAGATGCGGCGCCTCTCCTCGCGCTCCTCCTCGGTGATGACGCCGGGAACGTTGATCTCTCCCTCAGCCTCGCCGTCGGCATCCATGTCGTTGGAGGCACCCGGGTGAGGGTTCATGGATGGGGCGTTCTGAGGAAGTTCGCGACCAAGCTTGAGCTCACGAGCCAGAGACCACGCAGCGTTCCACCAGCGCAGGCTGGCGCCCTTGTACTCGCTGGCCGAGACCACAGTTGCCAAGTGAATGTACGTAACGACATCATCCAGGGTGCCAGCAGCGCCGAAGGCACCAGTCTCTCCAGTCAAGGCGTCCATGCTGATGGACCCGGGGAGGGCAACGCCCAATCCACCAAGAGCAACGCCATCGGCGATGGGGCTGGAGACGGGAGAAGCCTCCTCCGAGGGGGTGTGGATCAGAGGCTTGAGCAGGCTGACGGTGAGCTCCAAAAGCTTCTGGCAGATCTTCCCGCGGGCCGAGGGCACGCTCGTCAAGAAGGGAGCGTCACTTGTTTGCGCGGCAACCCAGAGCATGCTGGCGAGGAGGGCTGGTTGGCACTGGCGAGGCTTAGTAGGGTGCAGGAACGACCGCTTTCGGAACACGAACCCCAAAACGTAAGGCGACATGGGGTGCATCTGGGCCGACGACGAGCTCGCGAAGTACAGGTCGATCAGATCGCACGCCAGTGAGACCGGAATCATGTTGCCGAGGTGGGGGATGAGTGGCTCGAGGACCGGATAGCGCGACTGCGAGTGCCCAAAGTTGTTCTGGGGGATATGCGAGGCGAACTGGGGCGGTGGTGACGACATGTTCATCCACCCTGGCGAGGTTGTCTCGGCGCCCATGGGGTAGGCACTTAGGGGGCTGGTTCCCAGGCGGAACGAGTTGGAAGCGTTGGCCGAGTAGCTGGTTGGGCTCTGCGTCTGGAGGGCGTAGGGCAGATCCGGGTAGCTGGACATGTTGCCCTGATTGGAGCCGTACGGCGTGTGGGCTGCGCCGTTCATCATGTGGGCGCCCATCGCCTGGCGGTCGTAGGCCGGGTGCACATTTCCGTAGCCGTTGAGATCCAGCGCGCCTGGGCTATCGAGGTGGTCTCTGTCCAGAGCACCGGGATGGCTCGTCATGTGCCCAGGATGGCCCATATCCCCCAGGCTGTCCATGCTTCCTGTCCTTTGACTCCTCATGGCGTCATCTGTCATGTCCCCTAGGCCCTTGTCGTTGTTGTTGGACTGCTGGTCGCTGGAAAGGGGCTTCGTGGTGCTGGCGCTGTCACTGCGGTTCTCCGAGGACTGGTTCTCGCCTGGCTCGGTCTTCTGCCCATTGGCCACCGCTGCAGCAGCCTGAGCAGCTGCCTGTTGAGCGAGGTCTTTCCTCGAGGCCTTTCCGCGCTTCTTGCGCTCGCGAATGTACTCGCATCCAAGTCCAAACTCTGCTCCAGTCAGCCGGGTGCGGTCCGGGAAGGAGGAAAGGGATGAGCCTAATACTTACCAATGCAGTGGGCACAGGGATGTTGGCCATCGCACTTGGTCCGGAGCTGGTTGCACTGATCACACGCCCTGCTGATTCTCCTTCGGATCGGGCCAGCAGCCCCAGTAGCTCTCGCGGTAGGCCCATAGGGGTGTTGGCGATGCTTCGGCTGGGGCCCTGCCCGAGCGAGATGTGGGTTGTGAACTCCTACATGTTGCTGGAGTTGTTGGAGAGCGTAGTGAGACCCCTGGGCGAGGGTGTCGAGTCCCGCGTGCAGGTGCCCGTTTGGGACGTGCCCGTTAGACAGGAGTGTTGTTGATGGGATTGTGTGGTACGGGGAAAACCGGTGCAGTGGATTGGACAACATGTTGGCTGCTGCGTAACCGTTGCTGGGGGCGTATCGATCCAGTTCTGAGGTCGGGGGTGAGGTCAAAGTGAGAAAGAGGTACAAGTGGGTATTAGTTAATAAGGGGTCGTCAAGACCATGAATTAGATGGGCGAAGACGGACTGCTTCGAGCGAATGCGGGCAGTTGGTTGAAGCTCTGCTACGTCTGCGATAGAGAGGGTAGACGATATGGCAAGTCGTCGATGATGAGGATGGGAGATGGGAGCTATCTATATCTGAGCTCTTGGCGGAAGAGGTTGGCGAGCTGCTGCCGGATAGGAGCCAGACAGGCCAACGGTAGTCAGACGGTCCGAAAGACAGCTTCCCTGTGGGGAAAGGTCAGTGACAAGCATGAGCATTAATCGAATGGTGGAAAGCATGACAGACAGCACCCAAACAGTGCGAGGAGATCAACACGGTTGAGAAAGAAGACGGCACGGCCATCTGCACGATGGACGCAAGAACCAACACCGCATGGCGGGGTTGGGGGGGTGGTAGACTAGGGGTGGACGGCCCAGCCGACAGGGGTGATGTGTGTATGAAAACGGGCCTTGTCGAGAACGTGGAGGCAGGGAAGATGGATCGCCAAAGTACGGGATATGGCTCGAGAGGGGGTGGGAGGCGAACGGCTGCGACTTTCGGGCCAGACGGTGTCTCTCTCACTCACTCACTCACTTTTTTTCTCTCCTCTCCCCCTCGTCGCCTCCAGACCTGACCTTCTCCAAACAGCCAGACCAGCAAGTTGGACAGGCCTCAGCCTCCAACTATGTGCCGTATAGTGCTCGAGAGGGGCCGGAACCAGCAAGGCGAGCCAAAAGGGCAAAAGGATGTCGTATTGGAGCAGGGGGCACAAGTCGGTAGATTTTCGAGCGGTTCCTGCTTCTCCCCAAGCACTGTGAGCGATTCGTTATGTAATCTTGGCGTGCAGCTCCAGCAGGACGTTGCGAGCGAGCTTGTTGACGGCGAGGAATTCAATTGGTGAATAGCGCAAGTCCGTCTGGTCCAGGACAATATCGAGTATCAAGTTTATATTGCGAGGCCAATATACGCGACGGGACGGGATGTCTTTTTGGTGGGGAGGCCGTGTATGTGTGTGTGGGTTTGACGGCCAGGTGTGCGCGACTGTGAACGAGAGCGGGCAAGCGTTGGGGTTGTCAGAGGGGGCGGTGGACGGGTTTTCTGGAGCGACTTTTGGAGAAAGGCCTCATCAGGGCCTACCTGAGGATATATGGCCCTCTTTTTCTTTCACCGGCGGGCGTGGAGAAGCCCAAGACAAGGGTTTGCCATCCAGCAGGGGAGAAGAAAGCTGGGCTCGGTGGAGAAAGCAACCTGCGCTATCGTCGTAGTGCTCCAAGGGAAGGAGATGCAGAATGCTGCCCTCAAGCATCCATCCGCCATCCATATCGAGGCCACAATACCGCCGTCGCCCACACTTACCGCAACAGCAGCAATGGGAGCCCGGCACCGGGACGCTGGCTGGTACGCTGCCCGGCGCTTCTCACCTTCCCACTGCCCGCTGTGCCCGCTGCACCCGCGGACCAAGGAGGGTCACCTCCGCCAGCACAACCCCTCTTTTCTCTCTCCGTCCCTGCGCGCGCTTCAAAAGCTTTGGTATGCCGCGCAGACCATTGTGTTAGGTAGGTGTGCCGAAAGGTCAGAGGTGTCGGAGCAGAGGGGAAGCTGGTCGTTGATGAAGGTGTGGCTTGTGCCATCCCTACCCATAGCGGTCTTGGCGTCGTCTTCGTTCGGCCAGAGTGTCGCCGAGAGGCATATCATCACATCATGGTTGCTGGCCGCGTGCTGCTGCTGGTCGCGCTGACTTGGGAAGTTGGGGTCGGCTTCGGAGACTCGGGGGCAGACCGGATCGGTTGGCAAACCCCTCGCCTTCCCCTCCATCGTGTGCGCTCCTTCACCTGCAGCAGCGTTACTGCACGCGATGACCCCTGTCGCTTAGATGCGGTGCCGTTCTGGTGGCAAGTCTGGGTCGCCCTCCGTGCTCCAGATGGGCATCGACCATCCAGATCCGCCTTCCGCCGTCCGCTATAGCACCTAGCCGTCTACGAGTATATGTGCCTGTTGCTATGCCCTCGGCGGGGCGGACGTCGAGTCTTCCATGTTTGTCGAACCATTCCATGGCACAGTATGGTTAGGGCCAAGGCGGCGAAAGTGTCGAGATTGGAGATTGCGTTCGTCCAAAGTAAAGGTCATGTTTGAGGATGATCACGGTAACGCTCTCGCGGTCGTTGTGGTTCGAAACCCCAGATCGCTGCGGATGACGAGATCTGGGGGTGGCCACCTGCCATCCTCGCCAAAGGATGTGGAGTCCAACTGACGACCAGCTTTTCTCGTCAAATCGTCGATTAGGTACTTCGTAGCAGCTCTGTGGTTGACAAGGGCTACGGCAGATGACCAACGGAGCTTTTCTTTGCCAAGGCCGCCCGTCTGGAACGGTGTCATCGTCTTTGCGGTCGCCTGTGTTTTCCGTTTGTGTCACTTCTCTCCGATTTGCAAATTTCGAAATTTCAGCAGGGAAGCAGAAGGTTAGGACGCAGTTGCTACTACGTTGGCTCCTGCCCTACAAGTGAAAGGCTGAGTCATGAGAGATCAAGCCAGGCAAAAGCACGCTAAAACCTGCTCCCCAACGCGGGTGCCCCAACGCTGAAAAAAGTCAATTGCTCCGATGTTAATGTCAGTTGCGGCAGCCCGCTACATTTCGCCAACTTGGACAATTATGCGTCAAATTCAGCAAGTCCACGGTCCCTCAGTCGTCACTAACTGAAATGCAGGAACGCAATAAAATGCCTCACATTGAATTTGCGAACAAGAGCATGTCGTTGGCGGAGAGTGTGCTACAGCTCAGGCCACCAAGTGAGCAGTGTTTGCCGCCCGAGAAACAAATTCAATAAGCGATGGCGTGAGCCAGCTTCCTCGTCTTCGCCGCTGCTCGACAAAAAAAAAGTGTGCGCATTAATATCTGTTGCATTGACAATCAACAGTCAACAGCAACTAGCGACTATGGGCATTTGTGGTGCCACATGACAATTTCCCGCCACTTTGCACGAGGGCAATGAGGCAAGAACACAAGGTCAGCAAGGTGGCATTCATGCCCGGTGCGTATTTGGTGTTTGGTGAGCTCCAAACTTCTTTCGGTCGATGTTGAAATTACAGAGCGTCTGGCCTCGTGTCGGCGCCGCTGATAGACTTTGGTAGTGGCGGCAGGCCAATATCGACACCTTATGTCAGGCAATTATCGGCCGAGATAGCGACGAGGGGTCGAGTCCAGCGCCGCCAGCTAGTTGCGGAGTGAAACAAGTCGAGACCCAGAAGCCAATCAAGACAGACCGTCAATCTAAACACCTGCAGTCAAGCTTCCCTCTTGGGACCAGAACGCAATGCGAGCACATAGCACGAGCGTCAGCGCTATCCGCCCACCGGCAGTGCGCACAGTCGTGCGCGCCCGTGAACGAGAGTCGAGAGAGTTGGTACAAGCACTAAAATCACGGACGGTCTGGAATCAACTTGGTCATCAGCCCGATGGTGGCAAGCCTAGAGCCCGAGCAGTGCAGCGAAGCGCAGCTGACTCCGTTTCGAGATGCACATTACACAAGAATACTATGTACGGGGTGCAGCGAGACCCGCCCCCTCTTTTCCAGGAAACATCGGCCGGGTTTTGTTGTCAAGCGAGAGCTGAAATCACCGCCTCAAACCAACAGCAGCAACAAGCAGCCTTCCAAGGCCACTAGGGATGGACAGCTGGCAGGCCTGTCCTCGCTTGCTGTAGTAGGCGCTTTTGCAACGGCCATCTGCCCGTTGTTCGACCATGTCTCCGAGCCCGGTATCAGCACCCGCAATGCCGCAGACGCCGTCGCTGTATCTCGAGTGTAGATTGCGGGCATGAAACGGCCCAGCTTTCTCAGCGGTCCCGATTGGGGACATCCGTCATTCAAACCTCTGCAGCAGTCGGCACCTGTCATTTGTTTCGCGCTCTTCGTTTCTGAAGCCCTCCGGCGGTGGCTGGAACGGGCAGGCCCCAGGTCAAGCTTACGAGGTTGCCCAGACACGCTTTGGCTCTCGACTGCCGCCGAATCTTTGCGGAACGGGACCCTCCTCACAAGTGCCGTTCACCGTTCCACAAAGCTCCACCTCCACCATGGTCCGAAAGAGGGGACATGACGAGCAAAGCCGCGCACGTCGACGCCATCCACCTGGATGCAGATTGCATTTGCTGCTCAATACTCGATAGACATGACCGCGACTGCTCCCCTCTTTCTCTTCGGGGAACCCCGGAATGGCGCCCTCGAACCAGTTCGTCCCCCTCTCGGCAATCAACAGAGAATTGTTCCAGATTCCAGAAGCCTGCCGTTTTCTGCGCCACCAGATTGGCTTTTTCTTGGGCGCGGACGGCTCGTCATGGCCCCTGCCACCGCAACAAGACGTCTCGACGGACTCCGGACCGAAACTCCACATGCACACAAGATGGCGCCCACACCGTTGAAGGCTCTGGCGCCTCTGATTCGTGGTTCCGAGACACAGACCCTGTGCGGACATGTGGCTCCCAAATTTCGCCAGCCAATCCATTTCCCTGTTGGACGCCACATCGCTGAAGAACACCCGAAACCCCGCGCAGCCCCCCTGACCGTGTGTCAAACATGGAGATTTCCGTCATTGCTGTTTGTCCTGTTTGCGCAGCGCGGGAAGACGTTCTCCCTCAGCGCTCCTTGACGCCGAGCACCCATCCCAGGTGACGAGACGGCGCTGCAGAACCTCAGCGACATGGTTGTCTTCCAAATCTAGTCCCCGTTCCCACCAACACAAGGCTTTACACTAGCTGGTCACAACCAAAATCCTCCAATCTTTGTTCAAATTCGACCCATCATGCGCCCATGGCTCCTCGCCGGCAGCCATTCCTACTTCCGTGACTCCGTGGCTGCCACGCGGGGAATGCAGCCCCCAATGGAATGGTGTCAGCAACTAATGCACCTCGCTTTTTCGTCACCATGGGCCCTGAAGACTCGCGCAGTCGACCGAGAAAGAAAAAAAGTTTCATTCCTAGAGCCAAACTCTAGCAATGACTTTTTGGATCTCTCAACGCAAATGTGAAACCAAAAGCTAGGTGGTAGGCCTTTCAGCCTAGGTAGTCTCCAACGGGACAGGACGGGAGTGGCCTTGGCCGTATCCGGGAACTGGGGTTTGTGAGTAGTACAGTTGGAGGCCGAAGGCTTACCCGTCTGCCGTCTCGTTTCTGCGCACTGGTGGAGGAGATGAGGGAGCACCTCGCAGCAAACTCGAAGCAACCCACAGCAAAGCTCGCATGAGAGGGCAACACAAGCAGTGTCCACCTCCGTCGCGGTGGTATCGGCAGCTACCGACCAAAAGTCTCCGCGGTACTCCACCGCCTGCTTCCCGCCGCGGGGATACAAGATGGACTACATGGCTTTGATAAGCTTCCAAGCTAGCAGACGTGCCGATGGTGTCTAGCACATGGAGCAATTTGGCATTCTATATTACCTAGCTATTTGGTGCGCACCTTGCCTGCCAGGAGGCACCACGTCTTGTTTATCGGTCCAGGTGTAATATATTGTCACCCAAGGCACCCCACCGCGGTCGACGGGACGGGGACCGCCTTTCCACCACACTTGCGGACACCGTCCAGCTTGCAACTCCCACAACGAGATGCCGGTCTTCATCTATACGCTCCCCGATTCACCTTCCCCTTTCAAGTTGGAGGAAGACATTGTATTGCCCCACAGGCAGCTGCACTCCATGCCAAGGCCCGGCATTGTTTCGATATCATCATGGGGCCATACTGGGTTAGACCATGACCATGAAGAGGAGCCTTACCTTCAGCTGCGGTTTCTGCGCCTTGACAGCCAACACCCTGGGTCAGTATGAGCGGGAGGATAAAAAAGCAAATTTGTGGGTTTGGGTGGGTTCACCAGATGCTGTTGCAGTGCTGTGCCCAGAGGCAAAGAAAGCGAGCCGCTGTCTTTCGGGCGGAAAGCAGGTCCACAGGGGTCCCCGAACTGCAGGTCGTAGGCAGGTACACTACTGAGGAGCGAGAAACCTGGTCAGAAGACGACGGTGTGCTGCGACATCATATCGAGGCTGGCCGCTATTGCAGTCGTCATCTATCTCCTACAAAATGTGGCTCATCCAGTCAACGACGGCAGTACCTCACATGACGACTTGACAACAGCCAATCATGAGGGCCCGTTAGGCACGCCTCGGGAGAGATATAGAGGCCGAAGATATTAAGACCACGTGCAGAGCGGGTAGGAAGATAGATGGCTGGGCCCGTTGGAGAAGCCCAGCCCCCTTCCCTCCCACTCTCTCGCGAATGCCTCCCTCGGCTCGTGATAGCGGGACGAGCTTGACAGCCTCTGAGGCATCGAGAGACACGGGCTGGACCGTTGGATCAGACGGACTTCCAGGCAGGGGGGCAATTTAGATGCCCGCTGATCTTATCGACAAGCGCTCTCGTGGTTATCCCCATCCGGATCCCCCTGCATTGTCGAGAGGTGTATATCACCGGAAGTCATGGGCAGTGATATATTGAATTTAATTAAGAGACCAATATCAAGCATCTCCCACACTGGACATCGACCACCGTCCGAACTTTGCGTGGGATGCACGGCCAAAGGAGGAGGAAGCTCTAGGCCCGTTGCTGACCTCGAAACAGTCTGTTTCTGCGCGAGCAATAAGAAACATTAAGGACAAGCATAATTCGGAGCATAACCTTCGAGACTAGAATGCGCCCCAAAGCAGGCCGGCAGATAATTAGACGTGTTTACAATATGTCACGACGAAACCCCACAAGCGAAGGAGGCAGCGAGTCGGCGTCTAGGAATTGGGGTCCTGTCAGAGATGCGAGTTCGCACCACAGTCAATATCGATGTGGTCCGGACGGGCCTAGATTTTTTGCCATTGTCGTCTCACCGTCGTCAACGAGGTAAGCAGGGGCCCGGAGACGGCTCACCTGTTTCTCGGAATAGGCAAGCGTCAAACCTGGAAGACTGAGGGTTCGCCGTTGGAAAAGTTGATTGAGATTCAGGGCGGCCATACCCCTGATCCTCGGGGTAACCAATCAGCGACGAGGTGGCCGGTTATACTTTACGCCGGGGTCCATGGGGGACCCTGTGCCCTCGTGTCAAGGTGCCAATCCTCGGACGCCGCACACTCAATGCGGCATGCACCCCCGCCTGGACTTGCGCAATGAGCGGCCCTAACGGCACTTGTGTGATCACTCAAAGCTTAAAGCCCACAGGGGGTTTTCGTTTTGCGGGGAAGTTGGGTTGGGGGTGGGATTCCGAGGCCAAACATGCCCAAAGGCCGGAAGCCACCCAAAAACCATCTGACGGTCGGCTGTGGTTCGGAAGACCAACTTTCTTCGATCACCATCCGCGTTCCAAAAGCTGAGAGGTCGTGGGTTTACGAGGGTCTCTCCGCGCCCAGCATTTGTTTTTTTTCGATCCCAACGGCGATTTCCGACTTACACGCGCGATTGACAAGGGCACGACGCCACACCTAAACATTGGTTGCCCAAAGAGAAATATCCTCCGAGTCGATCGATCTGAGTCTAACTATCAGCGGGGTGCGCATGGCGAGCGCCCTGGCGAAAGGCCCGCACAGGCATGCGCAGTGCGCAGTAAAACAAAGAAACGAAAAAAAAAAGTCTAGCCCCAGCTAAGTTCGGCCCCACGATTGTGCAGATGCAGCCATTTGAGGAGCGGAACAAGCCCTTTCCCACGGCAGAGGCTGGGGAACGAAGGCACCAGGCGGGTTGCAATGCTGCAAGTTGCGCTGCTGCAAAGCTGCACTCTCCCACAAGAGGCATGGCGCTGTGGGCGCCGTGTGATTTTCTCGGCCGCGGGCCAATGGCTGTCGCTGAGGGAGAGGGTATTCCGTCCGCACAGCACGGCTGGCAAGTCGTGTTGGTGTTGTGCCGTCTCCCCTGACACAGATGGTGTTTTGGGTACGCCTGTGCCCCCCCTGCAGATGCGGCCACGCGGTACAAAACATTGACAAAGCCATGACCACCAGTTAGAGCGGGAAGCAGGGGCATCCCCGCAATGATGTGAATAACGTCATCTCAAGACCCCTCGGAAGATCAAACTGGGTTTTTGCCCATGATTTTCTGATCTTTTTCTGGGGCCCCCCGTCGACCGTTGGGCTTGTTTGGCGCTCTCGGCTCTCTCGTCTGAACTTTGCTGGCTTTCTTTACCCCTGTCGAACCGGCACACGGCAATACGTGGCACAAGAGATTTGCCAAAATAAACCCATCGTTTCAAGGGCACGAAGTATCGTCGTCGCTTTCTCAAATCCGGATCATCATTCTGGGCCTGTCCAGTGGCAAGCCCCCCCGGCAGCATGATGGACATGGCTTGCAGCAGTTGCAGTAGTGTGTAGTTGCAGCAGGTTGCAGGGTCGGTTGCCATCCGATCGTGGTGGTATCCCAGTCTTTTCCATCCAGTCTTCTAGAAGGCCTCGTGGGTGGCCGTGGGGGTTGCCTTGTTCAGGCAAACACGACTGACATGCCGTTCGCTATGACTTCTCAACCGTTCTTGCAGAAAGACAGGATCGGAGTGGAGTATTTGACAACTCACACGCAGTTTCTGCTCCAGGTGAACGGAGACGAATTGGTATCCACTGCCAGTGCGAGAGGGTTGAGTACTATCTGTCCCGTTCCCCTTGCCTCGGTTTTTGTTACAATGAGTAGGAGGCAAACAAGTCTGAGAGTTTCCCCTCGCTTCTTTTCTTTTTTGTTCTTAGAATTCGGTACGTATGTCCTGGTGAAGAAGTTGTCTTCTCACCAGACGAGACCAGGAAACCAGCCACATCAGCCCTACGGTCATGGCCGAGGTTTAGGATAAGCGGCTGATAAATGGGGTGAGGCTCTCTCATTGTGAGCAAGGGGAAAGACACGGCATCCCCAGACCAGATCCGTGTTTTGGAATATCGGTATGTCGATCCACTGACTACTACCGTTTTCGTTTTCTCTCTCTCTCCGGCCATGGTGAAGGGCCAAGGTGTGTCGTCTTGTGTCGCCTTCGAGAAGCTTGATGCGTCGGGTGCACTCGTGGTCCGCCTCCCATGGCATTGTCGACCCAAACGGCCTCGCTCCATCTGATGTGATGTACTCCCGGGAGAGACGATCACGTCTCGCCGTTGCTCTGCTTCATGTTGTCCTGCTACTGCACACAGGGCCTGATGATCTCTGCACCTCCGGCATAGCTGCTACCCTCCTTTTCACTCGCTGTCATCTCGTTTCTTGGTGTTGGCTCCCATCTCTCGCCCCTATTCGGTCAGGCAATGTCACGGCGGCACACCTTGAGGCTGGGGGAACGCTGTGATACTGCGGATGCTGCATGCACAGGCAGACTTCGTAACAAGGAGTATCCTTGCGCTCCCTTGCGCTTCACGCGGATGCTGCTGCTTGCAAGATACCGAGACTGTGTCTCGTCATGCGAGATTTAGATCTGGCATGTTGGACGCAACCCATCCAGCTATTCTGGCACACCTTGTGCAGGTCTCTGGCACTCTCTCTTGCACGGAACCGGCGGAGATGACAGGGACAGGCCCGGCTGCAACGAGGGATAGACATGCCGACGGACAGACGAGATCGAAGGGGGGCGGAAGCAGGTGGAATAGAGATTCGGGTTGTTACCCTCCTTTTCCTGGGGATAGGATCTGGGGATGTTGGGTTTGACTTGGGATGGGATGATGCGAGGGCGGTTCGAGAAGCCTTCCCTTCCGGTGTGAGATGGAAGAGACGAGTCATGCCGTCTAGTGTCTTTCGTCTCTTGTCATCGGCGAGGCCGTGTTTTGTCAGCAAGCTGGCCGACTGTCGTGACTCGTACGGAAGTGTGTATGGCTCTCGATCTTTCTACACAACTGGCCGAGGTGGCTTACTGGATGCATCTGGTCCTGTTCAGCCTCGACAGCACATGTTTCGTTTCCTCTTTAGCCTCGTCACCAAAACTTGGCCTGGTGGTGGAAGAAGAAGTCAATAGTCGTCGGGTTTGCCCCTTTCTGGCCAGGCTAAACCAATTGTGAAGACGCGGCTGCGGTTGTTCTTGTTGACACTGCCCACGCTTGCCCGGAGTTTTGTGCTGGATATATGTTTTCTTCGTACAACGGCTGTCTGGTCTTGATTAAACGTTTCCTGCTTTCTGCTCCGGCTCCGGCACTCCGGGGCTCCCGATGGGCTGGTTGGCTCTGCACCGCCTCGTTGGGGCGAGGCTTCTGGCTGGCCGCGTGTTCTTGTCTTGTCTTGTCTCCGAGGGCAGAAAAGGGAAAAAGTGAGGCGAGGTATCATGTATCATGACGGAGAACTGCCAGTTCAGCCGAAGGAGGGATTAAGTCGGGTGATGACGGCGGATGAAAACAAGGCTGTATCTATGTTGGTGTTGCCTCGAGGGAGATGGATGGACGGGTGGGTAGAATAGATAGATATATAAAGAGGGTTTCGTTTCTTTGTCTTCCCATGGGATGTCGTTGATCTTTCTGTTGTTTTTGTTGGGGAGCTTCCAGGGAGGGAGGGAGAATGGGAGGTGGATAGGGGTATGTCGACACATGCACGGATGGTTGGGCGACGCCGAAATCACGACGTTCATCAACGAGTTCGACACCCATGTGGGGATATGATGCTGGGTCCAGTCGTCTGGCTAGCTATATTAGGTTGAGGGCTCAACTCGACTGGTCCGGCTCGGCCTCGACTCACTCTATATGTTCGCTCACCTACTCAACGGGGGCTTGCGAGGAAGTTGCACGCATGGGGATCGAGCTGCTGGGCTGAGACTCGTTCATATTCAACAGAGACTTGCTTTGTCGACTGGCAATGTGGACTTCGCTTGGTCGAACGGAGCGTCACTTACATGACTGGACCTCACCTATCCGATTGGAAACCCACTCTTTACTCGCTGGGGATTTCGTTTAAAAATCACAGAAGTATATATATATGATGGGACAACTTCAACATGGCAAGACTGGACTGAACGTCCAGAATAGCACGAGGCTTTCGATGGACGACCCGACGGGACTGGACCAGACACAGACATTCAAAAGCGAGACTGGATGAAGCCATGCTAGACATGACCGAGCCCCCCGACCTGGTATTTACCGAGGAGAGGTACTCTACCTACCTAACTCATGAGTGGAACGTCTCCCCATCCCCATGTATCACCAAAAGAATGAAGGGGTTACGTTACGTTACGATTGGGTGCTGGGGACTGGACTGGACTTGCACCAAATCAAATGGATGTGGACTTGAACAACATGAACCAACTACGAAGAATAACAAACAACAATAACGATCGGTAACAACAACGATGACGACAATGACGAACAGGGAACACAATATTGATGATAAAGATCAATGATTCATACCAGACGACGACCAGACTGGCAACCTGCCTAGATAAGTACCTACTTGGGTACCTAGGTAAGTAGGTATAACAACAAACAAACCTGAGATGCAGAGCCAGCCAGCCAGCCAGCCAGCCCACATAGGTAGGTACCCAACAACCAACAACTGACTTTCAATAGTCTGTGGGCAGCACCAACCAGAATAGCACCCCCAGGGCCGTCAGCACCATTGATACCATCAAGACTATCAACACCATCAGGAATATCAGCACCAGCACCAGCGTCAAAGAAATAGGATGGCCACTGCACTGCAATACGTGACCCTTTCCAGTCTCCTCCTGACGCGTCCGTCAGTCTTGATTTCACGGGTTGAAGAGAAAAAAACGATTCTCTAGAAACCCAGCTGTAAAGGAACGGGAAGAAAAGCCTGTCAGGCTACAAACTACCTGGACACCTGAATACACAATACACCCTGTGTTGATGAGTAAGTGGGCTGCCCTCACAGAGGTTAAGCAGATTGTATTGGCCGCACTGGTCGCTGTTTGGAAACCCGGCTATTGTCCTGTTCTCTCTAGCTAGAATCAGCCGTCATGATGGCCAGTGATATGGCCAGGTAGAATGAATACCCAAGTAAATCCTTGTATTGGGTGGGAAAGCACAGCAGCGTTTCACAAAGACAACAAGAATCACACATCTCATCCCACTTGTTGTTCGTCACGAGGAAGAAGAGTGAACGTAGAGTGGCTGTATAGATATATTCACTTGTATCTGACGTGTGCATAATTGCCAGCTGATAGTGCAATCATGTTCACAACATACCGTGCCTAAATAAACTACCTACACGCACATACGACACCATGCTATCTACGCTTGTACAAACCATATACATCACCCCCTCGTCACCTATCCACTGAGATGCCAAGAATACCTCATCGTTTGTCATTGTATCATCGTCGTTGCCGTCGTCTATGTTCTCATGTCGTCATGTCGTATCGTGAGTCTATCCAAACGTTCGTGGCCCCATCTTCTTTGTCGTAAAATGACAAAACCCCCCTCCTCAACCGTACCCAATGCAGAGAAAAGAACATGGAAATCTAATAAAAATACACAGCAAGGGCCGTATCCCAACTGTGCCCTGTGGTTACCAAGAGTCCGGCCCAAAGTGGCTTCCTTCGGGGACAGTCAGGTATGAGCAGGCACGCCAGTCGCAGCCGTTTTTGAAGACCTCAGTCCCCCACCATTTGAAGCCCTTCATCCAACCGGGGTAGAGGAAGCCAAAGAAGACAACAACGATACCAAATGCGAGACCCGAGTCGAGGGCTGCGCTCAGCGTCATTGTGTACTTGGCCCACCATGCCGGAGCGCGGCGCTTGACTAGATAGTTGAAGAGGTAGCAGACAACGGCCCAGACAGAAAAGTTGAGCCCCGTGGCCGGGGGGATCCAGCCAAGCGACCCAAAGAGGACGGGTAAGTTGATCTTGCGCACGATGCTGTCGCGGCGGTTGCGCGAGTAGAGCCAGAGCGGGATAGGAAGAATGGCCCCAATGACAAAGGCCCATATCAAGCCACGGTAGGTAGCGTTGGGCCCAAAGAACTCGCTAGGGCCGACAACACCCCATAGAATAGACCCGTTGAAGTGGACACGTGCAATGGGGCACGTGAAACCGTTGATGGCCTCGGCAGTGCAGAGTCCGGGGACATTCTTGAACATCCAGTTCAAAACGCCAATCTGCGTGATAGATGACACAATGGTCGCGACCATTTGCACCGCGAACAAAATGCGCGGTGGTATCTTCATATAGTGGCCGAGCTTGAGATCTGCGGCAAATTTGATGCCTTGTGCCGATGAGATGTAGCCATACGTGACAAACACCATGTTGGCAACGGGGCGCCCAGGAAACAGAACGCCTGCTACCAGCTGGCATATGAGGTAGATGCTGCTGTGTTGGTTGGTTACAGCCATAATAATGCCGATTGGGATGAATAAGATTGTGCAAATAGTCAGAGCGAGAAGAAGCCCGTACCATGGCAAGTGGATTGGATAACTGAGTTGCAACTGTTAGCACTTGCCTAGGTTATAGATAGCAGGAGCGAGATGCTTACTATTCAACGACGAAGATCCCAATAGCGAGCATCGACACGAATGTTGCGAGGTACCAGGACATGGGTGCATCCTTGTACCGCCTCATCAGGCGATTATGGACATCTTCGCGGCTCATGAGGTTATCCGTGCTCAAGGAGGATCTCACGGCGCGGAGCCGAGATGTGCTGCTGTTCCCTGTGCGCTGGGACCCGTCATCGTTTACCGATATGGTATGGTAGACAATCTTTGACTCACCGCCGGTTCCGTCGAGAGACCTCTTCCACTGCGTCCATATGTCCTTGCCATGCCAGCAGATGGTATGTGTCAGGAGAGCCGACAAGCCTGCAAACTGCACCCCGTAGCTCAGCACATAAGTGATGGGAAGAAAGACTCGGCTGTACTTAGAATAGGCCTCTTTGTCGAAAAGGAAATCCTTGGTCAAGACTCGGCTGACGTCGTAAACATGTCCAGTGTTGTCGAAGACGGCTGCTGAGAGGATGGGCATGTACGATGAGTACAACCAGTTGCTGTAGTAGGCGATGGGCGCAATAACCCACATAACGACAACCAACCCAGCGACCACATTCATGGCTGCCCAGAAGGGGGTCAGCAACGGCGACCCGATATAAGCGATCTGTGCCCAGTCAAACGTGACAGGGAAAAGACCCAGTCCAGAAACGACACCGAAGAGATTAGCAACGACAACGTTGTCGGGTGCAAACCAGGTGATAACGTTGAAGTAACTTAGAGCCGGCATCAGGAGGCCAGGAAGGAAATAGAAGAGGAAGGCAAACAGCCAGACGGCGTAGAAGAAATTCCACCTGCTGATTCGCCAGCCGTCGGCTGGCTTGTTCTCTTCCTTGTGGAGTGTCGTAAACATGGCGGCCGACATCAGCGTACCCGGCCAGATCATGCCGCTCGGTCGGACCAAGAAACGACGCGTGAGGCCGGCGAAAGTGTACCCAAGAATTTGGGTTGAGAGCGTGAGTAATAGCTGATACGCTATACTGGCCTCCTGTTTGTAAAACTGTGTCTGCTCAACAATGACGTCGGTCGCAAACGCAAATCCGAACGATACATTGCTGCTGACATAGACACAACTGTGCTCCTTCTCGTTCCAGCGGCCCTGGGCAAGCCAGAGCCGGAACTGGTCGAACCGGTTTCTTCTATCCCAAGGAACGATGTGTGGATGTTCAGTCGTCGGACTCAGTCTCACATTGTCGCAGCGTACGCCATCGAAGAACTCCTCCACCGGATCGTCCGCTCTCTTCAAAAGAAAATCCCACAACAGGCCGAGGGGATGAACCATCAGCAGCGCAATGACGGGAGTGATTGAAACGCTAGGGTATCTCAATGAAAAAAACAGGTTGGTCGATGATCCGAGAAATGAAAACAGTATAGATAATATCCACATTCTAGGGGTATTGATTGATAGAGTGGTGTTATCTGTTGGGGCTACCGAAGCCCGGACCTGGGGATAGGGCGAGTTATCGGGTGGGTTTGGGTCGTCCTCAACGTCGAGGTCTGAGTAGTCGGCGAGCGACTCGTCATCCTCATCGCCGAGCTTGGGCGTTTGGTCAATGTCGTTGAGGAGGGCGCTTTCGGTTGTGCCAAAGCGGCCCTCTAGTCCTCCTATAACCACAGAACTTCCAAGCTCCTCCGAAGGCCGCGACGGCCGCCGTGCGGAGATCGCGGACCTCGCTTGAGAGACATCGCTGCGTCGTCTCTGCCCAAAATCGACGACCGAAGACTCGCCCACGGAATGGTGGTTGCGAGGGGTGGTATCGCCCCCGCTACTGCTCTCGACATCTTCGTGACTGTCCCTGGGGGACGAAGGCTGATCTGGAGAGATGGAGCCATAGGAAGGGCTGTTGAACCCGGCTGTAGAGCGCAGGGGAGGGGAGCTTTCGTTCATGAGTCCGTGTACGATGGCCGTCGCGTCGTCTCTGGCTTCAATCCGGGTGCCATTGGGCTGTGAACGAAGCCCTTGAAGAGAGGGATCTGCGGTATTTGAGCCGGAATCCGAGTATGGTACGACGACGTCGCGGAACAGAGGGGCAGGAACAGGCGTGGGGTGCGAGGGATTCGGCACTAGGGAACGGAGTGGGAGACCCTGGGAATCAGAAGGGGTGGAGGAATTCCGTCTGCCGTGAGTGGAGGTCATACGCCCCGCGCCAAAGTGGCAGGTACACAGGCAGACGTGCGATGGGTGGTGGGCGATGACTCGACGGTCCAAATGAACCTGTGGAGGGGCGTAGCACGCGATTGGGTCCGACGGATGCCCGAGAATTGTTCCGTCTGACAGGCGTCGGGTGCTTGCACTTCTGAACTCGTATATTCTGACTGACTCGGTGCGACAGCAGAAAATACTCTCGTCTCGACAAAAGATAGGGCTGGGTTCGTTGATGGCCTCAACCTCGCGAATGCTGGACTTGTCACTGGGAATGGGCTGCTGGGTAGACGTTTCTGGCGGGGCGCCCACCGACCAGGATTTCAGAAGGCGGGCGCTGCGCTAAGATAGTTTCTGGGCCCGAACAGGGGTCCACTGCCGTTGCTGCGTGACATTCTGGTGGGCGATCCGAGGTTGATAAGAGGCTTGACTTTAACTTAAGGTTCGCTGCGTCCGTCTGGCTGCACAAGGCCCCTCATTTTTGCTTCCCGCATCGGCCCGGGTGACACCTACCCTTCAGCCCCTACATTTCGACATCGGTCGTGGTGGTTAGTTGAACCGTCGTTTCGATTCGACCAACCCCTCCCTCCGCATGCATATGTACTAAACCGGGATACTTAGGCTAGTCTAGACTCGACTATCCACTTCGGCAATCGCCACTGGAGTCAAGGACATGGTGTGGGAGTCGTTGGACATGGCATCTTTGAACGCTGCCAAGCAGCAGCTTCGCGCTGTCATGAAGCAAAGACTCGGTGCGGTTTCGAACGAGTCTGCGTTGGTGCAGAGTATGGCACTGCTTGACATGATGAACACTGAAAACGGGCTGACGTGAAATAGGCACCGTTATCTCTGATGTGCTTAAGAATTTCCGGCCATACATGGATGCGAAACGCATCAGTGTTTTCCTATCGATGCCCAATGGAGAAATACAGACAGACCCAATCGTAAGACACGCCCTTGAATCGGGAAAAGAGGTTTTCGTACCGTACCTTCACAAAAATCCTCTCTCTTCTCCCGGTCTGCCACTCCGCGTCATGGACATGGTTCGCCTTAGGGATCTCCGAGACTACGAATCCTTGGTATCGGACAGGTGGGGTATCCCCAGCGTCGACCCAGCCACGGTTCACCAACGACAGAGGATATTTGGCGGTCCCGACGCCCACCATTCGGAGAAAACGCTTCTCGACCTCATTCTCATGCCAGGCGTAGCCTTTGATATCGACTCTCGCAATGGAAATATCAGACGACTTGGGCACGGCAAGGGATTTTACGACTACTTCATCACCAGGCACAATGCCAAGGTCTCTTCACTCGGGCAAAATCGGCCTCCTGTATTGTTATTTGGCTTAGCCCTCTCTGAACAGTTTCTGTCCTCGCCTTCCGAGGGGTTGGTACCTGTTGGTTCCCTAGATCAACCTCTAGACGGCTTAATACTTGGGAATGGCGAGATCAAGTACCCTGCTGAGAATAAAACAGAATGAGCCCGTGACATTCTCCCACCATACGCCGGTGCCGCTTTTCCCTTGGTATCCCGATTTTATAGCGTCCTCTATTTTAGGCCCGCCGTAGACATCCAAACAATTCCACATCATCCGATCATTGCAGGGTCTGGATTAGCGACACATTGTCGCCCTTGAGGAGGATTTGCTGTTGTCTTGTTAGCAACACTCCAATCCATCAGTTTCCTATAGAGGGTCCGTACCCCAAGATGCCTCCTTGTTTCCTTATCATTTGTCTTGGTGACCTGTTTGACCTCAATCGCATCATCGATCTGGGGCAGTTAGCTCTTGGATTCGTGAGGTCGCAAAAATCGCAAGCTCGAAAATGGACATACAACGAGGTTCATGAACTCATCAAATCCCTAATTTGATTGTTAATTTTGAGTGCAAAGAAGGGGGTGGCAGGTTTGCGTACGCGGATGGTGCCGATAATACGAATGGATAGTTGCTCGTAGAGCCATATTTGGACCGTGGTGTGATTCTGAAGAAGTCGAAACAGGAAATTGATGGGCGGGAGCAAGACCCGGCGACCGCCGCCACCGCCTCTGCCAGTCATTTCGCTTTTGTATGGATTGTATTAAGCTCCGGGAATTTGGAAGATTGAGCGAAGATTCGTGGATTTTGCGGAGTGTTGAGGGCGAGCTGGTGATCGCGTCGGAGTCGTGACTTGAAATTCGCCAAACCTCAGTTGAGCCTCTGGTCCGTGCGTTTCTCCCTCCAGCTGCATCAAGCCACAATCTGCCCCGCTGCCATTGATCAGAGCTGCTGCATGTGTTCGCGCGACCGGTCCCTGATAGATTATTAGTGCGCGACTTATCTGGCATATCCGTATCCAGCCTGTTCGTAGGCTGCTGCTTATTAGAAAATCGCCAGGGAAAAATCATCTACTAAATATCGGAGCTGTTAGGTGTTCATATCGAGGCTCTGAAGTTCCTCATCTATACCTTGACGACAGGGGAGATGCCCTGACGGGTTCGCCCTCTGGCAGTTTTTTATTCCCTGCCGGCTGCCAAGCTGTAGAGGACGAAGTACCGCACGAACGGATTTTCAGTGGTTGGACTAAAGTGGAGCAGTGTTTGGAGGGACAACCAGGCGGGGCGGTGCTGGTTTGCGCTGCCTGACGTCCGCTGCATCAGTCATTTATTTTCAAGACAGCGAGGCACGACGGCAACCTCCATTCTCCTAACCTCCAGCTCTCTTTTCCGTACCTAATCCCGCTGCCCCCCGCGCGCTCAAGAAGGGAAGAGAAGCACTCCATCTTTTTTTTGGCGCTTTGTCTTTGTCGCACATTCCCTAAGTCCTGGTTCCTAGTCATTCCCAGAGATAAAAGTGACGCGGGCCTGGGAAGGCGGGGCTCATTCGGTTTTGCAGCTCCCTAAGCTGCCGCACTATCACGAGCGTAACTTTCGTTTCGCCGACAGCTCGAGCCTCCAACCCGATTGCCCACCATGGCCTCCAATGGAGCTCTGGCTGACTTCTCGGTCGCCAACACTCTCGCCGCCATGGAGACGATGCGCCTGGGCGATGCGGAGAAGAAGAAGGTGGCCATGGACTATCTGGCAAAGTTTCAGAAGTCGGCGAGTCTCCCACCTATCTTCCCGGAATACCCTCCCCCACGGTGCTAACCAGCTGACAGAAAGCCGCCTGGACTACCACGATATCGATTCTCCAGACCTCGAATACGCCCGACGCGCAGCTCTTCGCTGCGACCACGTTGAAAGGCAAGGTACGTCACACCTCGGCACACCCCCGAGATGAGGAGCACAACTCTAATCCCCCGGTCAAGATCACGTATGATCTAGCGACACAGGTCTCCGAGGCCGACCTCCCCGCTCTCCGCAGCCAGATTCTGCTCCTTTTAAAACAGTTCGCATCTGGTCCGAAGCCTGTGAGGGTTCAGTTGTGTGTCTGTCTTGCGATTCTGGCCATTCAAATGCAGACATGGAAGGATGTTCTCCCTACAGTTGTCACGAGTCTCGCAAATGATGCCCACAGCCACGCCTGCATCTTGGACTTTCTCCGAGTACTACCCGAAGAGGTCACAGAGGGCCGAAAAATTACTTTAACTGTACGTTGACCGATCGCGCGACACGCCCTCATATCAACCTCTGCGGCGCCCCTTGGTGGATTCCTGGGATTGGTTTCTAATTTGATTATAACAGGAAGAAGATCTTGCGCAGAGGACATCGGAGCTGCTTGCTGATAACGCAGACCATGTCGTCCAGTTGCTCATCAACTACGCACAATCTTCTCGTAAGTCACGTCCACGGCCTTTGAAATGCTGGTGCTAAATCTTACAGCGGCCGCTGCTGTCAATCCCCAGCTCTTTGAGTGTATTACTTCGTGGCTACGCGAGGTACCTGTTGGAGTCATCGCCAAGTCCCCCCTCCTGGACGCCATCATGAATGGCCTGTCCAATGAAGTATCATTGCAGGCCGCTGCCGAGTGCCTCGGTGTCATGTGCCGCGAGACCAAGGATGTGGATGAAAGCATCGAGACGATTCAGGTGCTTCTTCCGCGGGTTCTCCAGCTTCGAAGCCGCATCCGGGGTTTGGTCGAACAAGAGGACACGGAGGGTTTCAAGGCCATCACCAGGGTATTGGCTGATGCCGGCGATTCCTGGACCCTCCTCGTGGCTAGGGAGCCTACACACTTCCGGCCCCTGGTTGACGCCCTCCTCGAGTGCTGCGCAAGAGACAAAGACCGAGATGTCATCCACTACACATTTACCTTTTGGTACGAGCTCAAGCAGTATCTCACCCTTGAGCACTATATCGAGGCGAGGGTCCAGCTTGTGGATGTCTTCGCCCAGTTGGTCAACGTGCTTCTCAAGCATCTCGAATACCCTGAGTCGGATGATCCGAACGAGATCGATTTGTTTGATGGCGATCGAGAATTGGAGGAAAAATTTCGCGAATTCCGTCATCTTATGGGTGACACGTTGAAGGATGCGTGCGAGGTCATGCGGGTTTCTGAGTGCCTGACCATCGTTCTCAACGCCATTAAGAAGTGGCGCCAAGATTATGGCAGCATGGCCACAGCAACCTCAGTACCACACTGGCAATCTTTGGAGGCACCCGTTTTCGCTATGCGAGCTATGGGACGTATGGTGGACAAGTCGGAGAATACCGTTTTACCGCAAATCATGCCCTTGCTCGTTCAGATTCCTGCCAACAACGAGAAGCTTCGGTTCGCCGCTATCATGGCTTTCGGTCGCTATACCGAGTGGACTGCGGCCCACCCCGAATTCCTCGAGCGCCAATTTCAATATATTATCGCGTCTTTCCAGACCGACTCGCAGGAGATCCTCCGTGCGGCAGCGCAGGCCTTCAAATATTTCTGCGTTGACTGCAAGGATCTTTTGGGACCGCAAGTCGTCGAGCTCCAGGCGTTTTATAATCAGATCCTCGACAAGCTCCCTGAAGCCAGCAGGGAAGAGATTACGGAAGGTGTAGCGACTGTTGTGGGGGCTCAGAAAGCTGAGGATGCGTTTAGACTGCTTAAGTTGTACTGCGATCCGCTGCTGCAACGCCTGATGGATAAGGCAAATAACGCAGTCGAAAACAAGGCCAAACTGGACCTTGCTGGTGAGTTTTTTTTTTTTAGTTTTTTTTTCCAGCGTATTCAAGAGTTGGGCTGACCGCGCACTAGATCATATCAACCTCCTGACACATTTCGCCCAACAAGTAGTCCCGTACGTTCCCAGCGGCGTGCCGAACCCCGCGGTCAAATATTGGGAGGAGGTGTTCCCGATTCTGTCGACCATTCTCAGCAACTTCATTGATTTCATTCCGATCTGCGAGAGAGTGTGTCGATGCTGGCGATTTATGGTTATTTCATATCGCACCGCCATCACACCTCTTCTGGCACCTTTAGCCAACAATCTGGCCGAAGGTTTTGCCAAGTCCAAGCAGGGATGCTTCCTCTGGGCCACAAGTGCCATTCTGCGCGAATTCTCGGAGGACCGTGAGCACGTCGATGATGGTATTGCAGAGAACATTTATGTCTTCTTCGAGGCACAGGCGACCAACATGCTTCGTATGATGAGCGACTTGCCACCTGTCGATCTCCCAGATGTCATTGAGGACTTCTACCGGCTCCTTATTGACGCACTCCTTTACTATCCCCACAAACTGATCCCGTCGGCACTTTTTACGCCCATCTTCCAGGCGGCCATCTCGGCGTTGACGTTGGAGAAGCAAGAACCGGTCTCTGCCGCTCTACATTATCTTCGAGACCTTCTCACTTATGCCGGCCCTAACCCTGCGGGCTCCGGAGACCACCAAGCCAACGGGCAGCTCCGACAAATTGTGCGGCAGCTCTTGACGGCGCATGGCGAGGCGCTTATAAAGCAGACGTTGGCGGGTATGATGATTACATTCCCGCGCGACTGCTTTGCGGATGGAAGCGCTGTGGTGCTGTCCATGTTTGAGCTCCTACCGACAGAGACTACGGTGTGGGTAGAGCGAACGATTCAGATGCTCCCCGCCGGCACAGTCGCGCCTGCTGAGGCGGGACGGTTACTCACCAAGATCCGAGAAAAGCTCGCCAGTCCAGACTCATCTGCTTTCCGGTCGCTACGTTCCCTGCTGCAGGACTTTACGAATACTTATCGTCGGCGATACGTGGCACCCCGGGATGGCTTGGGCGAGCTCGAGGCTGATAAATTTCATTTTACGGGATAGGGAATCCGTAATGCGAGTTGTTTGGTAAGGAACATACGAGTGGTTACCTGGTAGCCTTAGGATGAGTTTGTTGCCTTAGAATAAAGGCATGGTGAGGGGGATGAGTTTTGGACGCTAGTTATTCTTCCAGAGCACCTGCTATGGCTACACTGGCACCTATTTCTTGCCCCTACTGTCTTCGCTTGGGTACTGGGCGAGCAGCACCAGGTGAGGGGTAAGGATAATGGGGAATGCATAAAAAAGGGATGATCAGAGCTCTTACTAGACTTGGGAGGAATTAGGGCAGTACCAGTGCACTAACACACTGACAGATGTAGATAAGGTGTTGCGATGGGTAGACCACGTTTCAAACAGCGGTATGCCAATTAAGCGGTTGTATGGCTGAAAACCGAGCGAGTGGGATAGGAGTTATGGAAAGCGGAAGGCTGCGGGCGGATGGTCAGCATGAGAGGTCATGGAGGTCATCAAAAATGGTGATAGAATTTGAGCTCTACTGCCTAGCATTTTACGTCTCGGGTTCCCATATTAACACAATAACTGAATCTGAATCTGACTTTTCCTCCTCGTCGTGGTGAACCAGATCCCCTGGCCGCCTATCATCAATATACTCGGTCACTGCATTTCCACCTCCGCGTCTGTTGATGTAGGCTTGCCACACCTCGCCATTATCGCGGAGCGTCGCGTCCAGCAATCGCCACGTCTTTTTCCGGCCCTTCCACACAAGCGTCATGTCATCTTCGTCTGCGTTTTCTGTATCATCCTCATCCAGCACCACCAACCTCTCATCGATTTCCACCCCGCGGTCTGTTTGGTGTTGTTGTCGATTTGGCACCGCCTGTACCCCGCCTGGGTACTTTGTCAGAGTATACCCATTCACCAACACCCAACCGTCAGCGAACTGGAATCTCGAAAGAAAACACACCTCTCCGCAGACAGAGGCGACGAGGTGGCCCCGCCCGGCCTCGAAGCGGTGGTAATTACGATAGCGGTGCAGTGCGAGAGGTAAACGACCAGAGGAGTAACCGAGGGAGGAGGAGGCGAGGGAGGCTTTTCCTCCCAGGACCTTCAGCTTGATCTTTTCTGTTACATGTGTCGAGACTGGCGACGGGGTCTTGGTAAGACACTCGAATAACTCCACATCCCAGTTTTTGCCCCCATTCCCCCCATTTCGATCAGGGGATGATGATGATGAAGATGATGGGGAGTGGGGATCCTGCAAGCACATCTCTTGACCTACGAGGTCTAGCATGCCGGGGGTAAGGAACACGGCGCCACCGCCGTAGGTCAGTGCTGTGGAATTTTCGATTATCCAGTCGGAGCGCTCCGAGGGGATACCGAGATATTCGGTGGATGTCTCATATTTCTGCAAAAGGGCGAGGAGACGCCCGAGAGCGGGGAGGAAGACGTCGTCATCGACAAGGGCGAAGAATTTGGTGTCTGACGAAGCAAAGCGGTGGCGGAGGAGGGTTTGGATTAAGGATGCATAACGCGGCGTGGTAGAAGCAGGGGAGGGGATGACGGTAGCGGATACGCCGAGGGTGTGCAGGGTTGTGGTGATGGATGTGGCTTGCGAGGAGGTGCCTTGGTGGAGGAGGATGAGGAGGGTGGCGCCGTTGGTGTGGCCGGGGCTAGAGGTGAGCCAGCGGGAGAAGTCGTGGAGGAGGGCTGAAGAAGCGTAGGTCAAGCGGGCGTAGGTGGTAGAGAGGGCGATCAAAAGGGGGGTGGCCGAGATTTGGGAAGGGAGCGGGGATTTGGCGATAGGGAGCTGAAGAAACGGCCCCACGGGTTGGAGGGGGAGCAGAGGATGCGATGGCCGGATGCGTGAGAAGGTTGTCTCGGGTGAGTTTTTCGACGAACTGGCTGTAAAGGGGGCGCTGAGCTGGGTGAGATTGGGTCGGCGTGTTTTGGCATTGCCCTTAGCCTTTCCCTTGGCTTCCCTGCCCTCCCCAAACCTCATCCTCCTCGCCATAAAATCAAAAGCCATGCTATTCCCACCCAAGCTGTGTCGGTTGGCCAACCCGGCAACCCATGCCGCAAGTTCCTTTCCAGCCTTTGCGTCTGCATCGTCGAGGCTTCCTTTTCTCAAAGATGGAGGGTCCCATTCCGGACGCCACGGCCCTGAGGTCTTGCCCTCGGTGATGTCCCAGATGGAGCGGCGTCGAAAGGAAAATGTCCCGGAGAGAAAGAGAACAGTGACGAGACAAAGGGCAAGTAGTAGGAGGTAATGAAAGATGCGTTTCTGGGGACGAGGGGGCGAGGCGATGGAGAGTAGGCGTGGCATTTTTGCCTCTGTCCTTGTGTCCGTATTTTCGAGCGGACTTTAAGTGATGATGGCGTGGCGTGCTTGTCGAGGTTAACCCTGTTGTGGGCTTCAGTATTGCCGTTTGAACGAGGAGACCAGCTCGGTGAGTACGTGGGAAGCAACGAGAGAGCCGCTCGTTCCAGCAGTTATTAGATCAATGTAAGTTTGTTGCTGAGCTGATTGAAGTCGACGGCGAGTGAGCCGATAGACTGATAGCTACTCCGTTTGGATGCGGGTCCAGCGCTTTCTGATGTCGACTAGCATTGTCGTCTCAGTCGAGTAGTCCAAGTGCCAAAGGTCTTACACAACCCTGGTTTGTCTGCATCTCGACCAATCTTCAGCAACAACGTCTGGCACTTCAATTGACGTTGTGAAGATACGCACAACGCCACCGAACACTTTCCGTTCCAGAATAACGTTGGATGCGCCTTGGCATTCGCTGCCCTGAACCGGATCAGCCTGAAATCTTGCTGGGTCGCCAACTTGACCACCCGTCCCGCAACCGAGATGTAACACTCTTCTTGGCTAAAGAGTCGCATATCATTATTCATCATTGCCCACCAAGACAGTTGTCTGAATTAAGGCAACCGCCGCATACAATTAAGACTCCAACTTCCTGACCATAATCCACAACTTTTATCGATATCGTTCGCCAACAACCTTCCAATCAATGCTTTCAAGATAACCCGCCCGCCTCGTCTTGCAGATGCTTGACATAATAAACATTGGCCAGCACCATGCCCCCGATGTGTCAGCCAATTGCCTCATTTTGTCTCGGTCAAGAGTGCGAGTAAAAGTGCACAACAGGATCCGGACAACTGACAGCCTTATCCTTTGCAGGCCTGTGAGTCGTGTACGAATCGGGCATATTCGCCAAGACTGTGGCTTTCGCATCCTGGAACCGAGTGAAGCAGTCGCTGAGCACATCATCGACAGTCTGGCCCGTCTCGACGATGCCCGTGTCTAGCAGCTCCTGTCGACCACAAGGTTGGCTTTAGGGGCGAATAACCGAGAGGGAAAATACCTTGAGGAAGTCTTCGACCTTGCAATACTCCACCTTGTCCAGCCGGTAACGGTCGGGAAGGCCAGTGTTGTGCATTAGAGCCAGAAGGCCAGCGTCAACAGTGTTGAGGGCCGCCAAGACCGTGATCGAAACCCCCTCGCGCAGTTGGACCGAGCCTAGGGCCGTGAGGGTAGCACCGAGAATGATCTGAAGAATCATGAGGAACCAGCGAAGGCCACTCATGAGGTGGTATGAGAAGCAGTATTGGGACCGCTGCGTAACAACATCTCGGTATAACCCCTCGGGCATGCCCTTGGGGGGCCAGTACCAGCAAGTTGGATGCACCACTGTGTGCGTCTCGTTCTCTTTGATGGCGCCGACACCGTGAGCGACACGAGCCCATTCAGCCGGCGTGAGGAACCGGTGGTATGTGGGCGAAGGGAATGACTTGGGCCGTGGAAGCGGCTGGGTGAGACCGGGCTGGACAGGGCTGGGTTCCGTGGGGCCTGGCTGAGGGCTCGGCCTCGGGAAGATGGGCGCGCTGTTTGGGCGACCCGTAGGGAGCGGGATGCTGGACCGTCGCTCCGACTTGTAGATGCTCTCGGCCGACTCGGAACGCTCCTCGGATTTCATGGCTGGGAGGCTGAGATGGCTGGCTTCTCTTTTGTTGGCCATTTTCGGTGAACCCGCAACGAGAATTATACCTACAAAGCCCTGGCTTAAGACGAGGAAGAAAATGGCTACTCTGACAAGCCAAACGCGCAACCAAGAGAGGCAGAGAACCCATGAATAGAGGTCATGTCGCCTCGCCTGCCTAGTTTTTGACGGGGTTCGCAAGATGCTAGTGAACTACACGAGGAAAGAGAGAGTCATCTCAGGAACGGCAAGACCGTCTCTCCTGCGAGAAAGAGTGTTGTTGTTGGAAACAGAAGGTGTTTGCTCGAAAACCGGCCTCTTACCATCTTGAGCCAGCGACTAGCCCCTCGTGCTTCCCATTTTCCTGTTGAAGCCTCGAAGTGAGTCGAGATCGAGACCTGTATTTTTTTTGGCAGGGGTGGGGAGGTATCTAAGCGACCAAGGGGTTAGGAGCCATCTCCAGCAATTCTGAATACTTTTATTGAAAGCATATGCCATGTGGAATGGTACATAGAACGATGGGAGCCACTGTAGTTGTTGATGGAGCGCCAAGCCGGTGAAGGTCTACAAAGGTCTTGGCTTGGCTGCAGGTACTGGCAGGGGTCCCACGGCGGGGCGCCTTGACCGCCTGCATCATGGCTGGCAGAATCTAGAAATTTTGGTGAATGTTGGGCTGCTCTGACTCGCCGCTACAAGCTTCAAGGCTGTCGAACGCTCCCTCTGCTGATGCGCCTACTTTCCCCAACCCAATTAGGGCGCACCCTGGGAAATGTGAGGACGAGCGGCTACATCTTTCGAATAGCCCCGTTAGTTCTCCGGCGCATAATGGCATCCGATGCTCAGCCCATCTCTGCGACGCCAGCCGTGAAGCAGATTATCGAACACAACGGTGTGCGATACACGACCATCAAGGAGGGGCTCGCCCACATTCTCGTTCCGGAAGCCACGGTCGAAGAAAATGCAAAACTGCGGAACGATCAAGCCGTTCACCAAGTCTTTTACAATCCGATCCAGCAGTTCAACCGGGATCTCACTGTCCTCGCCATTAAAGCCTACGGCAAAGAAAAGGTCGAACAGAAGCACCTTGCAAACCTAGCCAAGTCTAGCAAGTTTGACAAGAAGAGGAAACGAAAAGGACAACATGGAGAAGCTGGAGAACCACCGACCAAGAGCCCGAGGCTAGATGAAGCTGCTTTGGAGGCTACACATGGTACAACACAGGCCGAGGCTGACCTCCAGCTCCAAGGAGAGGCTGGCTGCGCCCCCGAGACAGCCCCAGCATCCGGTAATACAGAAGCCACCCAAGATTCTACTCTTACGAGCTCCGAATCCAAACCGAGCAACCCTCCTAGCTTCACCGTCCTCGATGCCCTCTCGGCCAGTGGCCTCCGCGCCCTTCGCTATGCCCACGAGATACCCTTTCTCACGTCGGTTACATCCAACGACCTTCTCAAGTCGGCCGTCGAGTCGATTAAGCTCAACGTTCAACATAACAATCTCGAGTCTAAGATTAAAGTCAGTCATGACGACGCCATTGCCCACATGTACACACTGGTCGCTCAAGAGCTCCGCCGGCGAGATGCGCGTGGGAAGCCGGTCAAGAGCGAGAAGTACGATGTAGTTGACCTTGACCCTTACGGAACTGCCGCCCCTTTTCTGGACGCTGCAGTACAGGCTGTGAGGGACGATGGCGGTCTGCTTTGCGTCACCTGCACTGATTCGGGTGTTTGGGCATCCAATGGTTATCCAGAGAAGTGTTACGCTCTCTATGGCGGTGTTCCCGTGAAGGGGTGGTACTCGCACGAAGCCGGTCTGAGAATTGTGCTCCATGCTATCGAGACATCAGCCGCCAAGTACGGTCTCGCCATGGAGCCACTGCTGTCGCTTTCGATTGACTTTTACGTCAGGATATTTGTCCGAATACGCAAGTCTCCAGCAATGGTCAAATTCCAAGGCGGAAAGAACATGGTTGTTTACAATTGCGATTCGGGCTGCGGCGCTTGGACGACCCAGTTGCTCATGAGGAACAAGGCGGCCGAAAACAAAAAGGGCAGTGGGATCTTCTATAAACATACCTCAGCCTTAGGCCCTACAGGCGAGAAAAGCTGCGAACACTGTGGGTCATCGATGCACATGGCGGGACCCATGTATGCCGGTTACATCCATTCGCCGGCTTTTGTTAAGAGCGTCCTGGCCGAGCTAGATGGCAGCCCGAAGGAAGTTTACGGTACGACGGATCGGATCCGCGGCATGCTGCAGACGGCCCTCGAAGAGAATCTCCCGGCGCGCAAGGAGGGCCATACGGAGGCAAAGGCGGATGTAGATGCAGCTGCAGCCCAAGACACAGAGGACAAGAAGCCTGTTTCGCGAGAGGAGGAGCTGGCAGCGATTGATCCTTACCCTTTCTACTTTCACCCCGGTCAGCTCTCGGGCATAATCAGATGCAGCACGCCTCCGGAAGCCCCGTTGAAAGGCGCACTTAAAGGTCTTGGCTACCGGGTCACCCGGAGCCACTGCAAACCGGGCAGCATCAAAACGGATGCTCCGTGGTCTATCATCTGGCAGGTCATGAAGGAATGGGTGCGGCAAAAAGCACCGATCAAGGAGGAGAACGTCAAGGTCGGCAGCACGGGCTATCGGTTATTGGGTCTAGGAAAACAGACTCAAGAAATGGGAGCGGATCAAGGTAAGCAAGATGAGAAACCTGCTGTCGTGTTTGACGAGGAGCTTGGGCGTGATCCGAGCAGCGCGAGCCAGGGCAAGCTCGTCCGGTATCAAATGAATCCGAGGGAAAACTGGGGACCCATGAACAGGGCCAAAGGTCGGTGAGGTGAGCGTCATCCTGAATGCGAAGTCTAGAGCGAGGTGGAGGCATTGCATGGCGGTGGAGGATAAGGCCGCGAGCAAGGTCAGTGTTCCGCCGTTTCCTTGCAGACGACGATTTTTGTGTGCCGGCCCACTCACCCGCCCTGCCCGCTGCTCGGTGAGGTGGGCGGGATGATAACGCAATTTAGTAGCGTCGCCATGTTTCTGAGTCAAGCGGCAGGCTGTGCCTTGGAGGTGTGCCTTTGCGTCCCCTTTGGCCCCGGGCAATTAGAAATCCAAACCTGACTTCTCTAGCTAATGCAAAATGGCATTTCCTATGTCTTTGTTCCCCATCATCTAATTTTTCTTCTCTAAACCCCTCATTCCCCCCTCTCAACAATGTCTTGTCCATCGCCAAAAATGGCCCTTCACATGCCGAGGTCTGCCGCTGCTACCCAGGTCCCTGCACCCGCAGCGATCCCCCACCATCTCATCGAGTGCCCCGATGGGGAAGTGTTTTGGGCCACCCAGAAGGACAACGTCGAAGAGCCCCTCACTCGCCTCAAGCGTGAAGAAATCGTCCTTATTCTCAAACAATCCCCGAGTATTGGCGGATATCTCGTTTATAGTCTCGAAGAGCCGCGCAGTGATGAGGCCGGTGACGGCAAAGTCCCCCCATTTAAGCTGTCGGTCTTGCCCGCTGCGTATCTACCCGAGAAGCCTCTTGCTGGGCTTTTATTGGACGACATTCCCACACATCTCCAGTCGGATGGACGACGTCGTCTTCTCGATGTTATTGTGTCGACCCGATCGGGCCTTGGCCTGGCGTCGGCATTTTACCGTGGTGTGTTACACTCGCTGCTTGGGGCTCTCGGACTGGAAGAGGATGGCCTCGGATCCTCGGGACATGCCGAGGAGGCTTTGCAGAATGGGGACAGAGACGGCTCGCGCGGGTACGGGTTCCGTTATAAGGTGACAGTGACGAAGAGCTCGCAAACGATTCGGGACTTTGCCAGAGGCTTGGGGCAGAGCGACCCAAGCGGAGCACCCGAGCGGACGATTGTGCTTCTTAGTGGAGATGGCGGTGTTGTTGACCTGTTGAATGGACTGGACCAGTCTGCTGGAGATGTACCGCCGCCGATGGTCACAGTTTTGCCGCTTGGGACGGGGAATGCGCTGTTCCATTCCTTGCACAAGCCGCTGTATAAGGCCGGGTCGGCATCGGCAGCTGCTCCATCGCCGCTAGTTCTTGGTTTGCGCACACTGTTTAGGGGGACTGCTGCCCCGCTGCCAACTTTTAAAGCTTCGTTCTCGCCTGGATCGTATCTGGTATCGTCTCCCGAGCCGGCGGAGGTGCCGGTGGAGGGCAGCAACGGTGATGGGAACACAAATGGCAAAGCTGACGGATATGGAGATGATCACCCGAACGGGAATACCAATGGCCATACTAATGGCAACTCGAATGGTAACTCGAATGGCAAAATCAACGGAAATGCCAAAACCGACAAAGAGGTGGAAATCAACGGAGCTAACAATGCCGACAAGCTAAATGGCGAAGCGGATAGCACTTGCCATCCAACTGAAATCACACAACTCATCGGTGCCATCGTCGCCAGCTACGGCTTCCACGCCTCCCTCGTCTGGGAATCCGATACCCCCGCCTACCGCCTCCACGGCGACAAGCGCTTCGGCATGGCGGCCGCCTCCCTCCTTCAAATCTCCCACCCCTACCACGCCACGGTTGAGATCCGCTCACCCAACTCCCTTACGTTCAGCCCCCTCCCCAACGCACAGTTCAACTACCTCCTCGCCACCATGGTTTCCAATCTCGAAAAAACCTTCACCATCTCTCCCGACAGTCGTCCCCTCGATGGCCGTCTTCGACTCGTCCATTTCGGGGATGTTGGCGGAGACAGGACAATGCAGATAATGATGGCGGCGTACAGGGGCGGCGAACACATTGGCATGCGCTGGGTTGGCGACGACGGGAGGGAAGATGGAGTCGGGTACGAGGAGGTGGAGGAGGTGAGGGTTACGATTGAGGAGGAGGAGCCGAGGTGGAGGAAGGTTTGTATTGATGGGACGATTGTTGAGGTGCCGAGGGGGGGTTGGATGTCGGTAGGGAGGGAGGAGAGGGTTAGGTTGAGGGTTTTGGTGGGGGATGGGGCCGGGTTGTGATGACCTTTTTTTTTTTTTGGCATTCTTTTTCATTTTGAGCGACTTGGCCTACGAGGCCAAATTCGTAATGGGAATGAGGTTTCGTCGTTTGCAGTCTCGGAACATTTTGTCTCGACATGGCAGTATCTCATATACCTGGTGTCTCATATATACCAGGGGATGGAATTACATCGAGGGAGAATGGGAAGGGAATGGATATGCGTACCACTCACGGAGAGAGAGGGAAGTAGACAATTAGATCTTTTCCAGATAGTATGCCACATAAGTCGGCAGCATGACCAGAATCGTTGACATTTGGCATCATGACAGTTTCGTGTTCCCAGGTCAAGGCTTCGCGACCCAGTAATGGAAGAGTGGGATTTTTTGTTTTAAAGGCACATACCCTAGGGAGAAGAAGCTGTGAAAAAAAAAAAAAAAAATACCTGCCCGCCTGCGATAGGTAGACATGCTGAGGATAACAAACGTCGGATTGATGTCGATGTTTTTAAAAGAGTAGTCTCTGAGCGACCATATACAAAGGCGAGAGACCTTGCCTTGGATAAGCATGAAACGTTGGATTGTCAACACTTTTTTGTCGCCCTTGATATTTATCTGCTTAGCTGAGTGTGTATGACGTAGACGCGTATACATATATCTACATAGCTAGATAGAAACGTAGACACACATCACTCCGATAACAACTTCCTTACCCGCTTTTCCACTCCTCTTTCAAACTCCTGGACGCCTCCTTCCAAAACCCCCAACTTTCCCTGTCTCAAGCGATACACCACCCTCCTCCGTGGCACACCCACCTCGTCACCGCTGTCCCCTTCACTCTCCTCCCCCCCTCCCTCATCATCATCATCCATTGCCCCCTCCACCACGCCCCTTACAAACCACCTGTCGTGTGAAACCAACACCACGGCCCCCTCCCAGTCCCGTAACTCCTCCCTCAGCGCCGTGACCGTCTCGTAGTCCAAATGCGTGGTGACTTCATCCAGGACCAAGCATTGCGGTCTCTTCCACAAGATGCGCGCCAGCTCAAGCCTTACCAGCTGGCCACCAGAGAGTTTTCTCACGGGTACGTCAGATGCGAGGCGCCCAGGGAGACCAAGCGACCCTAACAAACCGCGCGAGTCCCCCTCGTCCAGTGTGGACTCGGCTTCGCGTAGAAGAAGGGATAAAGCGGTCAAGTATGGTTCGGCTTGGCCAAGGGACAAGAGAGCCTCGACGGCATGCTGGGAGTAGTAGCCGAGTTTGAGCCTGGGGTGTTTGGTGATGGTGCCGCGGGCTGGTTTGGTTTCGTCGACGAGAAGACGGATGAGGGTGGATTTTCCGGCACCGTTGAGGCCGATAATACCGATGCGATCGCCGGCGCCGATGGAAAGGGTGATGTTCTCGATGGTAAGGGGAGGAAGGAGGCTCTTTGCTTTTGGGGGCCCTTTGGAGGGGGGGTAGCGGAAGTCGACACCCTCGAGGCTGAGAAGCGGCCCTGGGAAGCGGAGTTCGGTTGGCTCTGGGAGATGGAGAGTGACAGGACGTTCTTCCGGGGGGATATCAATGTCGTTGCGGCGAGCTGTGTGCCAGCCTGCTAGGTCACGACTGAGTTTGAAACGAGTGCCCTTCGCGGAGACGGTCATGCCGGTGCGGTCATCGAGGCGTTTCTGACGGCTCTTGGCCTGGCGCATCTTGTTCTGGTCATCAGATTTGCGGCCAGCGGCCATATTCTGGCGGATTGTTTCTTGCATGTGTGCTCGCTGCTTGTCCTGGGCTTCTTTCATTTTGACGAGGTAAAGGCGGCGCTCTGACTGAGATGCCTCGTACGTTGCTAGGTTGCCATGGAAGTAGACGAGCGACTGGTCCTTGATGATGAGCAGGTCGGTGCACAGTCCGATGAAGTCACGATCGTGAGACACCACAATCAGGGTGGGAGGGGGGTTATCCGGAGATGGGTCGGCTGAGATGGATTGCAGATAGCGCTGCAGCCACATGATGCCAAACAGGTCAAGGAAGTTGGTGGGCTCGTCTAGGATGAGGATATCCGTTTCCTGGAGCAAAGCCGTGGCGAGGGCCTTGCGCATACGCCAACCACCAGAGAGGGATGACGCGGGACGGGTCATGTAGGCGTCGGTGAAGCCAAGACCAGTCAGAATCTTTTTTGCTCGAGACTCAATATCAGCCAGACGCGAGGGCTCGATTTGGATCTGAAGGTCGGCGAGGAGGTCCGCAGCCTCTTGTGTCTCCGCCTCCAGGACCTCGGCCGAGATGTCTTGTTCACTCTGTCCTATGCTGCAAGCCGTTAGTGTCTTGATCTGAGCATGGCGAGAATCAGCGTCTCCTACAGGGTAGCATGCTCTGCAACAGCCCGTTCAAACTCTTTGAGGGCTTTTCGGGCTTGCAGGCCCCTCGCACCGCTGCGCAGACGTGCATCTTTGTCTAAAACAAACAGACGCTTCTGCATGCGCTCGTGGCGTAGCTTTCTCAATGCTCGGAGAGCCCCGTATGAGTCTGGACTGTTGACGCCATCTGCAAGACTATTGATCTCGCCCTCCAACTCGCTCTTGGCTGTGGCCTTGTCGATGACATCCTCCAACACTGTCGGGCCATCACCTGTTGTCGGCGTCCCCAGCTGAGATTCATCCGTGTTGGCATCCGAGGCATCGGTCTGTTGGAGAATGGATATCCTCGTCTTTTCGGGGATGCCTGGGATGAGTTTTTCGGCAATAGCCCTCAGGAGAGTCGACTTCCCGGAGCCATTGCGTCCGACCAATGCATAGCGACTCCCGGCCTTGAGTCGCAGCTTTGCGTTGTTGAGGATCTCGGTGCCCTCTGACGCCTTTGCTTTCCCTTTTCCCTTGGCGGGTTTGGCCCCGTCTCCTGATGTCACGGTGATATTGAGCCCCTCAATGTCGAGCTCGCGGTAATTGGGACTCTCAATGTGGAATCGCGTCTGCTTGCAAGACACGAGGATGGTTGAGACCGACTCGGCTGCTATTGACGTCATCGTGTCTGGGATCTGGAGGATACCTATCTCAAAAAATATGCTTTTCAATCTTGGTGATATCCCCAATTCTCAGGCACACACTCTGCAGTCACTTTACATTTTATACAGAACCCAAATGCAGCGCGGGGCGAGGTTCATCATGTGCCTGTCTCACACCGCGACGCCGAGATGATCTGCTCGCCTCTCCAATCGGCTGGGCCGTTGCCGATTGATTCCCGCGTCGTCTATGCCGCCGTCCAATGCGAAGAAAAACCACTGCATGCGGCAGTGACTCACGCCGATATTTTGCCCCTCGTTCCCTCCTTGCCTTGCCATTCTAGGTAGGCCGACATCAACAACGACTGCGATGGAAGCGATCCTTCCGCGAGCATACTTCGACGTTGGAACCTGCGAACCTTACGATTTAGCATTTCATTGCGAGACGATGGCTTTTTAAGCAAAGACATTGATCGATTTTCACGATCCAACTAAGTAGTACTTGGATGCATCCCCCTCACTATCCCCGCATCACCCCCAGATAAATCCCAACTGACTACAGTGCCCTCTCCAGCTCATTCCAGCAGTGGCCCCTTGCAACCGAAACAAAACAGTCGCTCAGCGGAAACGCCAACTTATCGCTATGATTGTTACAATTCTTCTTGGGCCACCCGTTATAGTCGATGCAGTCCTTGATGGTCCCTTTGGGCCGCGTGCACCTCCCCTCGTTGATATTATAAACGATGGAGCACACCCTGTTCCCATGGTTTTGGAAACACGATCCACCATCCCCATCCTTGCGCCGTTCCAGCGCGCCGTGCTCATGATGGTGGGACCCGTGTCGCCATCCAAAGTCGTAGACGTGGATGTTGCGACCCTCGCCGTGTCGGCGTACCACGTGGGAAGGCTCAGCGAGGTAGATGATACCCTCGTGGATGCGGTTACCGGGGACGCCGCGGACTTGGTCGGTCTGGTATCGGCCGACGACAGCACAGTCACCGTCGATGGCCGAGTGCGGGAACTCGCCGAGGTCTGAGGCTTCGATCAGCTTCCCCTGGTGCCGGACGAGGGCACGCTGCACGGGGAAGTAGACACGCATGGCACGTTCGACCGGGTCGTAGTAGGCGGATGTGATGGCGTCCCATTCATGGGGCCTATCGACGATGGCGCTCTCGAGATCTTCAATCTCAGGCGCCGCCATGAGGATCTTTTTGTACCCGATCAACTTGATGGTGCGGTTAGGGAACTGATAATTGACAGTGTCGAGGTAGCGTTCCTCAAAGCGCCGCACCTGCTCATCGCGGGCGAGGAGAGCATGCCGGTCGGGCGAGCAGAGGGAGGTGCCCACGAGGGAGGCGAGGAAGAAGCCGAGAGTTGTAGATCTCATGATGTTGGTGATTCTAGTGGTTGCATCGATCACTTACACCTGGGAGAGATCTTCTCCCTCCCCTATTTATACCATCTCCAACCCCTCCCCCTACACACTAGACCCCCCTCCATTCCTTGTGCTTCTTCTCCTCGGCCAAAACCTGAGATGGGCGATAGAAACATGGCCATCCGCTTATTACCGTAGCATTCCACACGCTAGGTACGCAACAGCGGGCATCACGTCGTTCAACCTCCGGAAATCTAGAGTATATACGCCGCCAGCCGTGTCTTGTCTCGTCTATAATATGGCTAATACAGGTATGGTTTATCCCGAACAACACGCCATTGGCCGACCCCAATCTAACCCGCCATGCGCGACCACCACTACCACCAGGTTACCGGGCTCTGGGATTCTGTCTGTCCTACCACAACAGACCCAGCCGAGGGGCACCCACCCACCAGACCCGCTGCGCCATTTGATCCATCCGTCGTTGCCAAATTTATCGCGGCCTCCCACAGCAGCAGCAGCTGAGACGAGACGTCAATGCTGTAGTGGATTAGGGGACGCACAGCCTCGCGCGCATCACGTTTTCTGTAATATGTATATATATACCTAAATATAAATATATATATTGATATATCTTCTCTTCACTGTCTGGTTGTCTGGTCTTTCGCTTCAAAATATGTGCATCTTTCGCTACCATTCGTTTTCATAAAATGACCAGACCGCCATGCGCAACGGGTGAAGATAATACTAAGTGCCTGCTACGCAACCTACCTCCTAAGCATCCGAAGGCTTTGTTTGTTTTTTTTTGGTTTGCCTGGGAGAAAACTTACCTACTTTACCTACCTAGGAATACCTAGTAACTTGGACCTTGGACCTTTGATCTGCATGCATGTATGTATGCTGCTAAGCGGTCGGTCGGTCGGTTTGTGTTTACGAAACACGCGCCGGGTATGGTACATGTATAGTATGGTATGGTATGGTTTCCCTTCTCTTTCTTGGATGGGGTACATACATACATACATGCATGCTTGAGGAATCTATCTATCTATCTATCTATCTAGAGACCACCCAGACTCTAGATGATTGTGAGATAAACTCTCATTACACGTATGCATGGTGACCAGCTATGGAAAGAACTGAGTGCACTAGGTACTCCGGTGCCAATTGGCTTGCTTGAGTGGATCAATCTGATATCTCCCCACAAACACACACACTCTCTCTCTCTCTCTCTCTCTCTCTCTCTCTCAAAAA
>Ga0247765_1000305_pt1 | contig 39656 bp, 48 predicted proteins | sample UWRJL106311C6_FD_179949 | JGI IMG/M metagenome (GOLD analysis project Ga0247765, IMG submission 179949) | Plant litter microbial communities from Arlington Agricultural Research Station in Wisconsin, United States - UWRJ-L106-311C-6 | ecosystem: Environmental > Terrestrial > Plant litter >... | reverse complement strand
GTGGGTCCAGGGGGCTTGGCAGCCCCCCTGAACCACAACACCAACTCCCGTAGTTGTGGTGACTGCACTTTGCCATAGTGCAGTCGGCAGCACTCCCAGGGTAGTAGATCAACTAGGCTACAGCACCTAAGGGTGCTGTAGCTACAGGGCAACTGGGCTGTAATTTCAACAACTTATTTAATTATACAAGTTAAAATACCTATTATTCCGGCTTTAAGGGCGAATCCTTATTAGGTTAATTTACGCGCTTTAAAATCGTACTTTTAAAGGATCTTTTCCATTACTTATAAATTATTAGCTAATAATAATCGTTTCCAACTATGCATTTTAATCTCCAGGTACCAATAATTACGTTATTACTTCAAAATTTCCCTACTATAAGGATAGGTAACGTTAAAGAATTAAAAAACGTTAGATTTAAAGTAATCAAGTTTATAATACTGTAAAAAGCCAATTATACTAATTAACTTAGCTTTAATAAGTATAGAATAATAACTACTAACTATTATAACAGTAAAAAGAAAATAGGTAGATTGGTAAGCAAGGAAAATGGTGGTTTGATGGAAGCTAGTAGAACTGTTAAGGGGTCCGTTAGTACTAATTGGTACGTACCACTTTATATGGCCGTTTTTTTTAATAACCGCTTGCCGGGGGGTATTTACTACAGCACGTAACCCGCTACCAGGGTGGGCACCCACCACCACATCTTAGATGGAGGGGCCTCCGGCCTACTCCATCACTCTTTAACATTATAATTATTAAAATTATAACCCAGTTACCCTATAGCTACAGTACCCTTAGGTGCTGTAGCCTAGTTGATCTTCTGCCCTGGGAGTGCTGCTGACTGCACTATGGTAAAGTGCAGTCACCACAACCACAAGGAGTTGGTATTGTGGTTTAGGGGGGCTGCCAAGCCCCCTGGACCCACTGGAACCCACTAGAACCCACGGGAAGTTCCGAGGACCCACCACCTATAGGCTTGGCCTACAGGGGTAGATCCACCACTACTATTACGTCAGCCAACTCGTTACCCTGGAATCCTTTGGATTCCAGCGCCAACGTAAGCACTTTTCCCTCTGCAGTATAGGCTTTCCTTTTTGTGTTTTAGGGCCCTCACCCCCTGTAAGATTGACCCACACCCACTGAGGGCCCTATAAAGAACCATCTCCCCTCCTGTATTTCTGGTGTCTGATTCTTTTCCTTTCTTCTACCTTCAAGCAAGATAGTTTATATATAGCCTCAGGGCAACCTTTTGACCTTCGTGATCTCTGTGCAAAGCCCACTGTAGTCACCCTGTTACAGGGCATAGACCCCTGTATCTCTGCTTGTTACAGCAGGTTGGTCTGCTGATCTTAGCTTCCTTTGACCCCGTCCCGAGCAGTCATCGTACCCCCAAAGCCTTCCGCTGCGCCCGTTACAGGGGACTCACCCCCTGTAACTTCCTGTACTGGACCTCACTGAGACCAGTCAGGCCACACAATTTAACAATAATACATACCATGAATCCACAACTTTGACAATTTGAGCCTGCCTTGCAGTGTAGGCTACGTCAATTGGATTCTTTTCCTTTCTTCTTTTCTTTTCTTGTATCACCCTTTTAGCCCGCCTACGCGTCCCAGATCGTTACAGTTATAGTAATAATTTGTAACGCAAGGGCGCTGTCGGTGGAGGAGTGGTCTCAGTCAAGGTGGTCAGTGTAAGGTTAGGTAGGGGTTATTAGATCAATTGGAACGTGGCCTCCCTCTGATCAGAGGGCGGCCACCAGCCTTCTTATACTAGATTACAGGCTCCAGATCCGGCAGCTTCCATTCCCTTATGTTCGACAATGCTCTGGATCCGGCATCCCGCATCTGGCTACATCCCACATCCGGCCACAACCTGCATCCGGCCCCAACCTGCATCCGGCCCAACCTGCAGTCGGGTCTGCGGCGTTCCGCATTCTGCAACGACCTTGAACCGTACTGATCAGAGGGAGGTGTTGTTGCCGTGGAGCCTTGTTACATCAAGTGTGTTGTGTGGAGTCCCCTCACATTTCAGCGGGGGGACCCCTTTGACCCCCTTTTAATGTGTTGCCTCAGGCACTAATTACAGAATAGAAGCTATGACCACCGCCATAGACTAACCACTCCGGGCTAGTTCAACAATTGGTGAGTCGGAATTTTCTCGGCTGTTGACTCTTTTGGGCTGACTAGTTCCGAATCTCTACCGGTGGTGGGGTAGGGATGCGGTGGAAATATGTCTGCAAACCCCGCTTTCTACACTGCAAAACTTTTCCTCCAAACAACGTGAGCCTCGACAATACTTTCGAGTTCAGATACTGCAGAGGCGTCATGCCCTCTAGATCAGATATCACTTATTTTGGTGCAGGCCCAGCTCTGCTACCTACTGCCGTCCTTGAGGAAGCTGCCAAAGCTCTCCTGAACTATCATGATACCGGCCTGGGCATCGCCGAGCACTCTCATCGCTCCCAGCTAGCTAGCGATATAATCAATCAGACTAAAGCCGATCTGGCCTCCTGTCTTGATATCCCAGATAACTACGAGATACTCTTGATGCAAGGCGGCGGCACAGGACAGTTCGGTTGGTGCAACTCCGTTCCCCTCGTGGTCATGACTTGGGAGCATTACCAAGAGAGCCTTCCGAGACAATGCTTCTTCAGCTCTTTATTCGTCCTAAAGAGGAAAGACTGACACCAGAACGTCGCAGCTGCTACAGTGTACAACTTTGTTGGCGCTTGGGTTACCCGCAAGATGCAAGACATCCTTGGGGATATTGAGTGCGATCCCACGGACCCTAAGGCGATCGAGCAACTCAAGGAGGCCATCGACAAGGATCTCAAGATCGATTACTTGATCACCGGCAGCTGGTCACATAAAGCGTCAGTTGAGGGCGAGCGGCTTTTTGGCTCAGAGCATGTCAACATTGCGACAGACAGCCGTAAGACGAACGGCGGCAAGTTTGGCACCATTCCAGACGAGAGCACCTGGAAGCTGTCCAAGGATCCTGCCTTGGTGTACTTCTGTGCAAATGAGACGGTTGATGGGGTTGAATTTCCTGGCTTTCCCCAGTCTCTTCAGCCGGGGCCTGATGGAAAGGGACCGATCGTTATCGCCGATATGAGTTCGAACATCCTCACAAAAAAGATTCCAATCAACAACTTCTCCGCTATCTTCTTTGGCGCCCAAAAGAACCTCGGCCCAGCTGGTATCACTGTTGTGATTATCAAGAAAAGCTTCTTGCCGCCTGTTACATCTCAACCTCCTGCAAGCCTCATGAGACAACTTGGTCTTCCTATTCCACCTACCATTTTCCAATACGAGACTATTGCAAAGCACAACAGTCTCTATAATACGTTGAGTATCTTCGAGTAAGTCATAATTACAGTTGCATTTACGATTCATAAATAGGTCTAATTATATTATTAGTGTATACATCATCGGCCAAGTTCTTGGAAAGTTCTTGCAAACATACCCCGACAAGGTTGAAGGACAACAAGCTGTATCTGACAAGAAGGCCCAACTCATCTACGATGCCCTTGAAGCTTTCCCCGAGATTTACAAGATCATTCCCAACAAGGCAGTACGGTCGCGTATCAATATTTGTTTCAGGGTTACCAAGGGTGATGATATCGATGCCGCAGAGAGAGCCTTTCTAGAGGGTGGTCTTGCCCAAGGACTGACTGGGTTAAAGGGCCATCGTTCGCTTGGTGGAATTCGCGCAAGCAACTACAACTCTGTTCCTCTTGAGGGTGCAGAGAAGCTTGCGAAATTCATCCGCGCTTTCGCGATGTCATAAGAGCAGCTTCTCGACAAAGCATGGTGAGTTAGTGCATTTGTGCAGAGTGGGGCCCTGTGGCCACAAGGAGACGGGAAAGGGCGTGCGTTCAGTTCAGTCAAGTAGCGAGATTTTTCTCGAAAAGTTTTAGTTCAAGCAAGTCTTCTTCGACATCAGCCAAGTGATTGCTCAGGCGCGCGAGCGCGCCCATGTGCCATGCAGTGATTAAATTCCTCATAGCACTATGACCATGCAAAGGTAATGTCCGTTTATTGACATTGTTTTGAGATTGAGACCAGTTAGAAAAGTAGAGAGATAGTGATCAGAGACAAGAAACATTCCAGACTTCGCTGCGCGAAGTCTACCAATCATCAGCACACGACACATATAGTATCTATGACCACAGCAAGTACAAGGTATATTTGACACTGAACAGGAGCCTTCACGCTTTCAAAAATCAAAAATTCGATCCCAAAGACAACACCTACTAGCACTTACCTTAACTATACCAGAGTAAATACAGAACAAGTTTAAATAGAAAGAAAAGCTTTTACTTCCCTTATTTAATATAGGCCAAATTAACTGAGAGAAAGCCGTACGGTAATCTCACAAATATCTCGGCCATACTCCTTGTAAGAAGTATTAACCGCAATAGTACAAAGACGGCGACAACACTACACTCGCAATAAAAAAAAACCACATATCCCTACGTACAAAAAAATCCTTCCTTACTAAAAAGACTTTTAAAAAGTAAGTAGGCGGCTTTTTAACATAATCTAAGCTACAGTAGTAGCAAAACTTCAAACATCTACAATATAATCGTAATAACTCACGTAACCCCGTTATTACTTCATAACCATTCAAACAATCGTAACTAGGGTTATTCCTCTTATACAACTACCCTATTAAATTAAAAATTAGTTAATAAAAATTATTTTATGGACTTTTAGTAACGGGATAAGCTTTGGATACCGAAAACCTTTAATATATATAGCCAACGTCGGGGCGGAAACAGCGTTTGTCACGGCACCAAAGGACGCAATGCGTAAACACCACAAAAAGTGGAACGTTGTGCAGTCAGGGCACTGCATTGTAGTCCTTCTACATCTAGTTGCAGCCGCAGGCAGGCAGCATCACAGTACCGTGACAGCGTTACTATACAAAACTATAGCACGGACGTGGTTTCGAGAGCTGTCTCAAGCGTAACATAGCATTTATAACGTCCAAGAAGGCGAGTTTCACATCCATGATACCGCAGGTGATTTGAGGCCAAGTAAATAAAACGGTCTGACGCCGAGGTATGAGGTGTTTCTGTTAGAACGCTTGACTAATACTGAAGCTTGTCTCAGAATGTAGGATGTTTCGAAACGGGTTCCTGGAGCGAGAGAGCAATTGCCTGTGGTTTGATACATGTTATTTGCACTATGTCGCCGATCGTCCCTTCCTCATCCGCCCCGTATAATATCTATTGACCAAAGCCGTTTAAGTACGATGGGTCCCAAATTTTTGGGACAAGGTGGGAAAGAGATCCACAAGCCGACCAGACCATTCTAAGATAAATTTGTCTTCATCACTTCCCCACCACTGCTGTTTTCCTGTGCCGGATGATTCGCCATGAATCGGGGATTCCTTCAAGATCTAATATTTTCTATTAATCGAAAATTGGCTACGTTCGGCTCCGAACTCTTTCCAGAACCTTTCGCAGATCTCGGTATGTCGCAGATTCAGGGGCATCAATGAATTTCCTAACAAAATTTAGCTCGTCATCGGTCCAGTGGACTGTATTTGAAGTGTCGGTATCCGCACCCAATGCAATGTGCCTTGCCCTAAGGGCAGCCTCAGTTCGCTGGAAGCCAAATCTTCCTCGAAAGGACTCAGTCCACTCTTTATAGGGAATCCCTTGAGACTTCAGAACTTTGAGGTAATCCTCTTGCTCTGCTGTCCACGGTTCGTTGTTGAATCTGGACGTATCCATTTTGCGGATTTGTGCCTTCAATTTCATAGCCCCCATGGTTCGACCATTGTTGAACTTCCTTCTCAAGTTTTGTGGCTACATCATCCCAACTTCTTTCAGTCTCAAGAAGACTTCGTAAGGGTTGTATCTCGTCGGAGGTCCAGTCTTTTTGCATTCGCGATAAGAAGGAAGGACAGTCTTTCTGAAGGTGTTTTTTACACCTGTTCTTGAGGCTTGTCATTGAACGATGAATGCCAAACCTTCCTTGAAATTTGATATGCCTTTGGGACCATGTGATGTCGCATTCCAAAAGGTATCTCAGGTACTCGTCTTCCTTTGCATGCCAAATGTGGCTGTGATGTTGTAGAGGTGAATATGGGGGTGGTGACATGGGTGATGAGGAAGGCGATGGTGGTGAAGTCGCACAGGGCAATCCAGATATAGATGTAGGCACTGATTGAGGTAGGCGCCGGGCTGTGATAAGATCTTCTTCTGGATTGCTGTTCAACGAATCGCCTCCTTTCTGTTCACGAGCATCAGGGCTTCCATGTCCAACCATTTCATCCGAGTCAACATGATCCGTGGATAATGCAGATACAAGGGGCCGAAGTGACTACAGCAATTTGGGAATCTTTGAAATTTTTCCTCGGTCAACCAAACCACGACACTGGTAAGTATTGCCCTGATTTGGCGTCCAAGTGCTGATTCCATCGTCGTAGCATCGTTTGATTGAATATATAATCAAAATGACCACGAACACGATGCCTCCCAGAGGTATAAAGTTTTACGAGTTGTCCAAAAACTTCCCGCATACCAGACCCGAAGCGAAACCGAGGGTAAGTGGCGCTGCTTGTGCCATCGTCGTGCTCTGTCATCTGTTGTCACTCACCGAGCCCAGAGATGGACATCATCTCTTCACCGATGAAGATCTTTCGATAATGTCTAGCGAGGGAATGCTCAAGACGTTTTGGCGAAAGCCAAAGTGTTTGTTGTTTGTTCCCATACATTCCACACGCGTCACGATCGAGAATGTCCACCGCAGGGCTGAAGAGCCATCCCTCGTTCACTGGGATGGCCTAGAGTCCCACACGCTGAGTAACCATGTACAGCGGTACGTCGAGGAGCACACGCTCTGGGACAAGGATGCCATCCGAGTACCCCACGCGCCGCACTTCATCCAGGTTCGTTATACAAGCAAGAACCCCAAAATGGACTATCCAACGTTGCGCAAGCTCAGCTTCTAATACAGCAAGATCTCTACCACGGTCCACCCCGGGAATCCTGCCGCGTTGTCGGAAGTTAATTTTGACAATCGTCCGGTCAACTATGTCTGCGTCACGATGGTCAAGCTTGCAGAGACCGTGGACAGCCATGACACGGTCCAGCTGTTTCGATGGGATGGGTGGCCTTGGCTGCCAACGAGCCTTGACGCCCCCTACGCCAGATCGCCCGTCCACCAGGGCGGAGAGTACATGCTGTACTATCTCAGAATCAACGATGCTTACGTGGAAAAAGCCCTTTCTGGCCTTGCTAAGCGTTAGGCACAATGTGTCCCGCAGGAGAAACGCGATGCGCTCTACAAATTCGTTGAAGAGAATTGGAAGAGGCCAACGACCAAGCCCGAGGAGCCCTCGAAGGAGCCGTCTAAGGAATCATCGAAGGCTCCATCTAAAGAGCTGTCCGAGAAGGCGATCGAGACGGAAAAGTCCTTAATTTTTGATGTTGGGCCAGAGTACTTCGTATTTACTGCGGAGCAAGAAGATATCGTGGAGGATGCTGTCTGAGTGTTGCCATCGTGGGCTCCTGCCCCGTCTCTCTTGAAAGGCGAAGCGCAGTTGCCGCCAAGCGATAGCGATGAGGAATCGGAACCTCAACCCTCGCAGTACCCGGAGCGTGCGCGGCATCCATCACAATCGCCACCACGAGGCCCGAGGTTTGGAAATCGGCCACCGGCTCTAGTTTCATCTCGTTATGATAGTTATCGACCTAGACCGTCAGCCTGCGGCTCACGAAATTCGCAACGGTCCCCACCCCGAGGTCCTGGGTGACCCGAGGGCTTCGAGGCATTTTCTTGGCAAATCAGGTGCCACTGGGTGCACCACGTGCCTCATAGCAGTCGACATCTGTTGTACCGCTTTGTGGCACACCTGGCGATGATAACGGCCGGGAAAACAACGCTCGCAATCGTGGTAGCCTACTTGTTGGGCCTGTGGCAGGTACGATGGAAGAAGGATGATGTGATCACAACCCCACCTACCAGTATTTAGGCCATCAAACCAGTTACCTAGAACCCACCCAATCCATCACCTTTTACCACCATCATTTGGCATCATCACACGCTATCCGTGGCAGCCGAACCACCGTAATAAGCAGCATCTCCTCCAAGCTGCTGACGAACCCAGTACCCGGTGTACTGTCTCATACGACGGTGTATCACCGGGGTGGATGAGATGCAGGTGCCTGTCCTGGATGCTGGTGCGGCCCAAACTGACGATGCCTCGCATCTCTACTAACGACAGCGGGCGCTCAGACTTGTGGATGTGGCCATCTATAGCCTCGCAGACAGTCATGCTGTACGTGATGTAATGGCACCGGAAGCCGAGAGCGAGGGAAGGACGCGAACATCGGGGTCCACAAACAAGACTGTAAGGAGGGCCTCTGGGGAGATAAGGCGGTCCATGACGTCTCGCCATTTTGTGAGGATATTGCGGCGTGTGATGAGAAACCACGCGAGGTGAAGTTTGGTGCTCAGAGAGCGCGCTCGACGCTCTGACACCACAAAGACGATGCTGTGTGCACAGGCCTGGGCTGTGACTATGTCCAGATGGAGCTCTCAGGGTTGTATTATTGCCCGGTCGTCCTCGGCGACCTGAGACAGATTCGGCGTCTTCCCCATGGTATTTGGGAAGTAGTCTGTGTCTGCTCCAAAGCAGAGTTTGACCACATCCGGCGACCACCGCGGTTTCACGCCCGGGGATAAAGTTACCACAGCGGCACGGAACGGTAAATTCTGAGCCGTTAGCTCAAGCCAACGATGGAACAGCGATGAGATCGCAGCCCCGAGGATGGCACTGTGCTGGCCCCAGTGCGTATCGATGACGACAATGGCATTGTCGTTTCTTGACCTTTGGATTTCGCTGATGAACTGGTGGTAGCTCCGCACTTCCAGACGTGGTATCTCCAGCCGACAAAAGTCAGCAGAAATTTTTGCGCATCTGTTGTCGCGCACGACAAAGAGTGGAGAGACGCCCTGCTCGAGGGCGACCATGGCGAGCTTTTTCAGCATCACCCTTGCAACCCACAACGAGGGAGTGTTGCATTGCGAGTGTATAAAGGTTGGGATTGCACCCAGCTTGATGTCGGTGATGTTGGCCGCCATTCTGTCGGTACGCGATGGGTTTGTTGTGGTGTTTTGAAAGACCAAGCTAGATTGCAATTCTACACAAAATTTCAAAGGGAAGTTGAGCAGGTTTCCCTGGGAGAGGGCACTTACGTAATCACAGGAATGCTTGACGGCCATCTGGGTTTGCTACAGGATTACGCAGGTGGTTTCGGCTTTGTGTGTTCTGCCTTGACATGCCACGCAAGATCAGGGCAGAAGAAGAGGCGTTCGATACCTTCAGAAATACTGCTCTGCAGATCGCCCGGGCAGGGGATAGAAGAGGCGTTCGATGCCTTCAAGAACACTGCTCTGCAGCCCCCCCGTATAGAAGGTCTCGATTTGAGGAACATTACGGGAAACCGAGAGCCGAAGCTCACACACCGAGAAGAGCATTGCGTTCCGACTTCGTTGAACCGTCAGGCGCTGGGAAGATTGTTACGTTCAACGCTAAGATGAACCAGACTTGAGCCTCCGACGTACCGGGAGGTCTCATGAGAGGAGCACGGCAGAACTTGACCTGGGAGGAGAATCACGTTTGGCCACCGACTTAATATTTTAACTGCAGACAGGAGAATGAGAGCATGCGTTGTGCCGACCAATGTACTCACTCCTGGAGGCAGCGCGCGGTCAAAGATGGAACCGCTACATATCTGAGAAATAGATTTCGGAGACGTTTAAAATATGCAGTAGGAAGAATCTGGCAAAATCAAACAAACCCCAGGCAACGGATTTGTGAGGTTAGCAGGTTGTTTCAACGAGATGTAAGGTTATGGCGAAAAAAAGGACAGAAAAATAAAGGCAGACGAAGACGAGAACAGGGAAAGGGAAGACGGAATGTGGAGAGTTGGGAGGTTAAATAAAAACAACGATAAAGTTTACTGTACAGATACATCTCTAGCACTAAGCACAAATATTTATTCCACATTACTAACCCAATTCTCGCATCAGCCTTTTTCACACAAAAAAACCTGTCGCATCAACCCCAGAATAGTAGTTGGCCTTAGTGAGTTTTTCAATCCTCGTATCAAAACTCTCTCGCCCGTGATCACCACCTCTCATATACTCGCGTCAAAATTTTATTTCATGAAGACACCTCTAGTCCAGTTTCTCATCGCATGAGGTGACACATATACCCAGCTCATTCTCTTTTTATTTCTCCTTGCTGTTCCTGTGGCTCCTATTGTTCTTTCTCCGTCCCATAAATGCCCCGTGGCGTTTTTGGTGAAAATGTTGCAAGCTTGTGTTTACCCTGCGAAGTCATCTATCCCAAATTGAATTTTCGCCGTGCTTGTCTCGTGCATCTCACAAATCAAACAACGCGAATTCCACGCGATTTCAATCCCAATCCACCATCTTCTCCTCTACTTGACCGCAACTTTCTGGCTGCCGAATACACAAGATACCACAACTCGATCTGTCGCGAACACCAGCGCACAACCACCGGAGCTGCCACAATTGGCTCGCTGAACTCGCCGTCCGCAGAGCAGCGAGCACAGTACCGTTCTGTCCCCGAGCAAGACTTGGATGTTTTTTCTGAGAATGGAGCCTCGTCAGATGATGACGAGCTCGTGAAGGCTCCATGTCCTGCAGCTCGCCGAGGTCGTAAGAAGGATTCGGATGGGCTCAAAAGCCCTCCTCCAAGCAGCTGCAGAAAGCTATGGGAAAACTCGAGGAAGATATACCCTTTCTCAACGAATACGCCGCGCGCTGGCTTAAAAGATCGGTAGGGTAGGATTACCGGCCTCAAGCAGGTCAAAGATTCGCTTCCTCTAGTCGACGATCCGCGCTGGACCGCGAGAGAAGCCTAGTACGTAGAGAAGCGTTGGAAGACGTACTATCGTCGGCCTCAACTCCTGGCCGTGGAGAAACACAAAGAGCTGCTCACGCTTTACAAGGTTTCGCTGCGGCTGTTTGGAATCTTCACAGAGGATATTATATCAGCTTCCCGCTTTGATCTGGAGTACGACAACTCTCAGAATCATCCGGGCTCGGTCCTGTGGAGCTCGCCTTTCTGCAAGGCGTTTGACGCAGCTCTTGCCTCACCCCATGTTCGGGGGTGATGAGACGCTTCTCACCCTTGCTCTACAATACACCATCATTGTAGAAACGGATGATCGTCGTCCCTGGCAAACGACGACACATGCGGGCTGGGATATTTTTCCACAGGAGCTCCAAAGGGCGAGCCGGCAAAATCCAGGCCAAAACATGCCCTCCCTCCGGAAGCGGGTTTCGAGGGAGGGACAGCGTATTGTCAAAGCCGTGTCCAGATCGGTCTGGGACAAACTCTTTGATTGCATCGAGAGCGAAGTGGATTCCCTACGGAGACCGCGAGAGCACAAGACCTCTCCTTCCCCAGGAGACCCATACAAGTGTCACCGGCTCCATCTGGATCTTCTGACGCGGGCCTTGAACTTTGGCATCCCGGTGATGGGCTGGCCGATGTTCTACCCGGTCGGCGTTTACGCAGCCGCCATCAATGCGCAGCGATCCACAAAGGATTACCCGCAAGCCAGCGACTTCAAGCAGCTGCGAGATTATGTTAAAAGCTTTCCACATACCATCCTGGACTTGGGTGTGAGCTTCCCATGAAGCCTCTAAGTTCTTGACATAATTATAGCGGGCAGTGAGGGTTGCATTGTCTTGCGACAACTTCTCAACGTCCTTTTTATAAACGCCACGATTGTGGGATAACTTCCTCACCGCATCGTCGTGTGCCTCGTCACGCTTTTGCGCTGCTAGCTCGAGAGCCTCGCTTCTGGCGCGGTATCGCTGCTCGAGCTCTTCCTCCCTCTTCCAGAACCAGTCCCCGAGCTCTTTCTCCTCCTTGTTGTCCCGAGCCACAAGCTCGGCCTATTTCCTCTTGTATTGCGAGCGAAGGTGATTTTCCCTCGTCTTGAGTTTCTCGGCTATCTCCAGCCTACGGGCCCCGTGCCGGGTGAAGAGCTCGTTCTGCTTAGCAGCGAGATTGACTGTAAGCGCGGAATGGATCGCTGGTTCTCGGCAAACAAGTCAGTCAGCCGAGATAACTCGCCACGATACTTCGCCCGAGGGTAGCGAGATTGAGCTTTTCCCGCTCTTCTTCGACTTCCTCCCTGGCTTTTTATGCCAGAGAGTCAACTCGGACTCACGCTGCTTGAGCGCGTTCGACTTGTCGACCAAGTCATCTTCCCTCATCTCCAAGTCTTCTCGTTTCTGGTCGACGTCAGCAAACTGCTGGTCTAGCTCCGCCTCCTTGTCTTCTTGAAGACAGTTGGGTTTGGTGACGACGAGTTTGAGTATCGTGTTCGTGTTGCGAAGCATGTTTGAATTATTCTTGTCTTGACGAGCCTGCTCAAGATGCTCACAAAGACGGCCTACGTCCGCTGCCAAGTTCTAGCATCTCTCGGTGATGTTGTCCATATCGTCAAGAGGAGGGTGGTCCGTCGTCATTTCCGGGGCAGAGGACGGTGTTGTCGCCGAGGAATCAGTCATGAGTCGATGGCACTGTTGGTTGAAGGGGCAGGTGCGGCCATGTCTTCACCACCAAGAAGCAGTCGCGACTGGTACGCGATAGGCTAAGTACTCAAGGCTGGCCTCGCACCATTTGATCACAGAAAAAAGGACATGGTATATCACAATATTGCAGAATCGTCAATCAAACGTTATTATTTATCGACCATCTCTTCCCTTGCATATCAGTGCAGTGGGGATCGCCGTTAGGTATGTTTGCGACGTTTGGAGTCGCGCCCACTATTACGGCTACGACTGCGACTACTGTTGTCTGGGTACAAAATGTCGAATTCGATCCCCATTGGTGTTGCTGCTGCTCAGCAGCATCCTGATAGCCCAGTTACGTTTCTTGGGGACCAAGTCTCCGGGCCTACACCTGCCGCCAGCTGCTCACTCGATCTCCTCCTGAACCCGTTGAGCATAAATAGCTGGGAAACTGTTTTGCAAGGTGTCAAGGTAGAATATTTAAGCGTAATTCAAACAGGCAAAGCCTTGAAATTTATCTTGCTAAGGCCTTAAACCCCCACATGAAGGCCCCAAGTTTCCAGCATCAAGCCTTCATGAAGAAGGAAAAATGCCGGGCTAGGCTAGCCCATAGGTGCAGCTAGGCCTCTTCGAAGAGTTTCCAAGGCTCTGGTTTTGGGAGCGGAAGCCTTACGAGCTGGAACTCGAGGGCTGCTTTTGAGCTGACGAGGCGTTTGGAAGCTCGTTGCTACGGATGTAAAAACTAGATAGATTTCTAGCTTTAGTATTGAAAACTGGAGAATTCCTCAAGACATCAACCGGACCCCTATTTTCTGGAGGTTTGTTCTGGGGACCGCTCCAAACTCTCGCGCGACCGCCCCTCTCTACCTGTGCTAGTACAAGGCAGCTGGGCATCCCAAACGCCAAGGTATAGAACTGAAAATAGGAGAATTTTGATGTCGTTGCGTCCACCTCTACACTACACCTGCGCCATCTGGAGCCCTTCCGACACATGTGCACCTTGGTCTGGCTGATTGAACTGACTGTACGATTGACTGTGCGATTGCTGGATTTACTTACCTGGAAGCCCTGAGCCTGACAATGGTATCGGAACTGCCTTATATTGGAAATTCAGCCTTTTCACTTCAGCTGGCAGGTATGGGTCATCCGTGGGCCGGGGGGAGGGGCGGTCTCTGGAGAAAACCTCATTTTCTGACCTACTTTCAAAGCCATGTGAGGGGAAGTTAGTGTCGCTGCCAAAATTGGGTCTTTGGCACAGGAGTAGCACAAAGCCCACCCGGGATCGGATTCGTTCTGCATCCAGGACCACTGACAGTTTGCGACCCAGACGGGCGCCGATATCACAAACTCCGGGAAAGCAATGCAGTGGGTATTATATTCGACGCTCTAAGGTCATAATCGTAAAAGAACAGCTGATCATGAAGAAGTCGTGAGATTCTTACGTTTCACCATGCGCACCCACCTACGTCGTCTCCATTCTCCACGACGTCCCATGCCCTCTTCACCCTCTTCCCAGCTGATGGTGGGCTGGCCCGCATGACCGCCCTTCAGAGAGGCTGAGGCCTGCTGGCTTGCGTCGATGACGGTGCCAGGCTCGTGCTGAGTTTGCTCTTGTTCGTTGTATATGTCGTAGACCCAACGCTCCCCCTCAGTTTCGACCTCCACCCCCGTAATGATACGCTCCTCGACCCACTCGCGGCTCCAGAGGTCGAGCGCCCACTTCTTCTCACTCCACTCCCAGCCCTCGGGAGGCAACACATCCTCGAAGAAACGCGTGCCACGCGGGCGTTGGCCTGCAATGCGTCCAGCCGAGAGAGGATCATATGGCGACGGGCTGAATAGCCACGGCTCCCATTCGCCTGCCCCAAGAGTGCTACCGCTGCTGTTAGCCAGGCGCTGCAGTTCAAAGATCTCCACCTCGCGCGTCTCTGGCGCTTCGTCAAGGATGATATCACTCCGCACCCAGGCGTCAAAGGCGCTCTGGACAAAGCGCTCGCGCTCCTCCCCACCCGAGGCCAGGTACTGGGTACGCATCTGCTCTACAAGACGCGCGACTGTCGGGTGACCTGACCAGATACTGGCCCAACCGGCCGCGAGAGCGAGAAAACGCCACGGCAGCAGGTGTGCCGCGATGGACATTACGGCAGCGGCTGCGAATAGCAGAACAAAAATGGCCGATGATAGAGCCTCATCTGAGAAGTTGGTCTTTGGGACCACTAGCGCAATAATCTTGTCGTGGGCCACGCTGAAATCCTCCATGCAGTTCTGTAAATCACCCATGTTGCGGAGGAAGTCACGTGAGAGTTCCTTCACGGGTTTGACGGTGCGCGCCGGCGCGAGGGGCGGTCCACGAGGGGAATACCCAAGGTTGCGGACACGGTCGGGCTCAGCAAGTGGCGCAGGGTGACGTGCCACAAAGGATGGGACGAGGATGCCCAAGAGCCCTACGGCGAGCGGGAGGATGAATAACAGGTACGGGTCGAGACAGACAAAGGTGTAGACCGCTAGGAAAGAGAGAGTATGCGACGGTCGTCGCCAGGTGAGGAGGCGTATTACGCGGGCCTGGAACTTGAACACAACGCCGATTCGTGCATTGAATCGCCGGAAGTTGTTGGACATGGTGCCGACGGTGAAGCCCGGGCGCTCGAACTCGTCGGTGCCGTCCGGAAGCTGGACATGGACGCCGCTGGCAGACCCATCGTCGAGGGGAAGCATCTGGTGAAGAAGCCTTCGCATTGTGTGTGAGCAAGCAAGCAAAAACCTTTTCAGCTAAGGGGGCGGGAGGAGGGAGTTAAACATACTTTTCCAAAAGCATATCCTGAAGGTTTGCCGCCTTGATTAGCCCCCGCCGCAAACTCCTCGACTTCTTCGTCGCGTCGCCGCCGGCGTCTGACCGGACCTCGTCATCTTGGTCTGCGACTGTGATTATTTCGTCGGGGTTACTCAGGAAGGCGGCGGCAAAGTCGCTTGCGAAGTCAGTCATCTCGAGTCGGGTTGGTGATCGTGGAAGGTTACGGCGGCTTGCAGCGGGTAGATGCCCAACCCCACCATTGCCTGCAGCGGCGATCCTGCGTCAACTTCGAGCTTGGTCTGGCCTGCAATCGGTAAGTAATTGAATATGAGACCTCTGCTGCCTCTTGGTGCGATGGGCGTGATTCTTCAGTGGGTTCCTTAGCGGTGTGTCTTGTTCCAGTCGTGGGTGGTTCTGGGTGGTAGATAGGCCATCTGACGCAATGGCTATTGCTTGGCAATCGCGGGTGATGATCCGGGAAATCCGTCGACATGTGAAAAATTGCTGGTGTACTTTGTACTTTGTACGAAATTCCATACCTGTGCAGTGGTTCAAACCGTCCCGCCAGCAAACTGCCATCCCGCGGCACGGATGGGACGGTTGTTCGAGGCCGCTGCGTGCACTCGGCAATTTCTTCCGTCAACGTCGTGGCTGCTGTTTTCTCTCGTCCTCCACATCATCAGCGAAACGGTTCTGATCCGGAGGGGTGGATAACGGCGCTAACATGCAGAACCGCGTGCCTGCATCACGTAGGGCAATCAATGCCCCGCATTCCGAGCGAACGTCGCACATTACAGCCGGGACAAAAAATCTGTGCAACAAAACCATTGTGACAGTTCCATGTCATCGACTGCGGAGACGAGGAATGACTTTGCACTGAAGCCCGATGCGTATTTGGTCGCGTCACCGGGTAGACGGGAGAGCAACGTGTCGTGGCGCGTTCAATAAGAATCCGGTATTACGGCCACATTGGCCAGCGCCTGGGGCGCGCTGGAAATTAGGACAATGAACTAAGAGACGCAGCTAAAAGGAGATGCCGACGCGCTTGATTTCGAGGCAGCAGAGCGCCGTATCGGGCACCCGCTTCTACATTCTCGGCGTCCGTGTTGACTTGGTCGAATTTCACTGCACGTCCTCCCAGCTCAAGGTCTCACTTACGATCCATTTCGTGTTGTCGGACAGACCTTCGGAGAAGGCTTGCGGATTTTCCAGAAGACGGAACCGGGATCTGGTCAGTTTAATCACCACGGCTCTGTTGCATATTTGGCCAAATCTCCGGCATTCAGGCGTTCAACCCGACTCATTGCCGCATTGTGGAAAACCCAGAGGGAGCTGGCCGGTGCGGGTTGCCGAGGCGGGCTCCCTTAACCATTATAATGCTGTCCTTTAAGCAAACAATAACATTGGCATCTCGGCTTGCGGTTGGTGGCCCTTGGGGGTTTGAAACCGCCGCAGTGTGCCATCTGCAATGGAGATCTGGTACATTCACCGCGGTCCCGTCGATGGTGTGAGTTTTGTCTTGTGCGCCTTTTGTTTTGTTGCAAATTATGATTCCCATGTCAAGCGACCGACCATCGGAATCCGAGACACTCACCACCGCTAAAATTGACCAGCTGAACCTGGAAACGGGCATGAGTCTGGGGAATGGGGAAGCTCAGAGTTTGCCGGTTGCGTGCTAGGAGACATCAAGGAGGCCCAGTGCTGCAGCAAGGAGCCTCATAAAAACCACTCCGCAAAGTCAACCGCACAAATGCGCGTTTTCATCGCAAGGACGAATGCCAGAGAAAACGGAAAGAGCGTTCGTTGCCGTGATCCCCTTTTTTTGACCTGTTCTCCACTGCGATGCGTCTGTTGCCCAGTGACAATCTCCAGATAAATGCGTTTAAGCGTGCCTCCGTCGCACACCGGCCCTCCCCTGTGCAAGAAGGTGGGACGGGACTGGTTGGACTAGGCCCGCCTCAGATCCTGGTCGGCGTTGCTGCTGGCTGCCACCTGCCAGCCATTTCCGCTGTGAGCGAGCCAGGACCCAAAAACATCAGCGCCGCTTTGCCAATTCAATCCACAAACCCACGACATTGACACGCCTGTCTCTGCGCGCGGTGCCCAGCAACAGCACGCACCGATCGCCTTCCTCGCACGAGCCTGGCGCCCGCCTTTCTCGATTACGCCTCCCCGCGTCCCCGGAATGAGGTAGCCTCCGGATTGTTCTCAGTTCCTTGACCGGACTGAGGCTCGATGTGAAATTGGGGCCCCGAATTTGCACTGTGAGGACCGAGCAAGACGCCTCGCGACACGGCCAACCTGACGCATCCGCCACGTCGCCGGTCGCACGTCGCTGCGTCGCCGCCGAATTGAGGCTCGCGTCCATCTTCACGACGACCTCGCGGCTCGCGTTCCTCTATGAACAGGGACCGCCTCGCTCCCGCTGGCCCTCGTTGGGACAGCCAGCTGCCCTCCAGGTGAGACAAGTCCTCATGACAGCCGTGGCTCCCAGAGCCATTTTTGCTCGCCACCCACAGCTAATCATGTCTGTGATGCAGGAGCAAGGAGAACGCCAGCCCTACCAAGATAGGATCCCTACGTCGATCCGCCGCCGACGCCCCAATGCTCAGCGCTTCCTCGGCCAACAATCATTCTCTGTTTTCTTTCGGTGGCAGCAATGGCGCGTCCGACGATATAGCCGATTCGACTACGACCTCGTTTGATTTTCTCCCCTCTGTGAGCTTTGACGACCTCCAGAGCAGTCTCGAATCTGCATCGACCGACTTTAAGCTGACGCAGTTTCCATCGCCGACCGGGCAGGGTAGCATCCTTGGAGGAGGAGACCGGAACATCGCGATCGGCAGCATGGTTGAACATTCTGGAGTCACACAGGCCGCGGTCAATACGCGCAATGCCGTCCAACCACCCCCACCATCACGTCCTGGGAGGACTGGCTCGATTCTGCGTCGGCCTAGCACGTCCAGCAGACAGCCCAGCGCCTCGTCCACTGTGTCGAGCAACCCGGGCGTCCCAGGAGCCCCCACTGCTCCTGCAGCCATGCGCCCTCGACGTCAGAGTCACTACCCCCCCGTATCCAATTCCAATGCGGTGAAGCCTCCCAGAAAATCGGTTGGGCCTGGCTTGTATGACGGCAATGACTTTGAATCGCGGAAGCGGAGGCCAAGTATGGCGTCCATGTCGGAGCGGAATGGCTTGGAATCCACTCGTTCCTCCATCGACGGCGGCTCTCGGCCGTTCGGGGACACAACTCGCAATCTGACGGGTTCGCGGGCTTCCAAGGCGCGGTCCGTGCAACCAGCGCCGCGTGCGAGTCAGTCAATGCTGTCACCAGACGTGAGCACTCTGTCGGTCGACCAAAACCACATCTCCATGGTGCTCCCGCGATCGCCCCGTACTGCCGCCAAGGGCTCGAATCCGGGCTCTGGAAAAAGAATGTCTATCATGCCAGGAGTTCCCCATGCCTCGCACGCGACAGGACTCGGGGCAAGAACCATCAGCCCGACTGACACGAGACGCATGAAGCGCATGTCGACTATGCATCAGAATCAAGGTCAGACCCAGGCGCAGACATTGGCAAACCCATTACCTATATCCAATGAAGTCCGGTCCTCATCCCGGTCCCCATCGATGCTTCCGCGGAAGATTTCAACGCCATCGTCATCCCGAACTACGCCAGATCCGAACAGGAAATCCTACAGCTCGGGTCTCTCAATCGGCTCGACGAACAGTTTTAACACGGTTCGTACCTCGACAGGTTCCATCCAGGCGCGAAATTCACAGACCGGAAACTCGAGGCTGCCAGCACCAAAGGCTTTGAATCTGCACAACAGCACGGTCGCGGACGACGAGGAGGATGTTCCGCCGGTCCCGGCGATACCAAAGGTGTATGAGTCGCCCAAGGATTCCCCCGCCGAACTATCATTCTTGGACAAGAGGAAGTCCAATCTCGCGTTCGATGCAAGCAGCTTGAACAGCAACTCAACCGGGAGTGTGTCGCTGGTGCTGAATGAGCCGCCGCCTGTCAAAGTCCAGCGAAAACCTAGCAACCGTAAATCGGTCCATACCTCCAAGTTGGACTTGGAGAAGAAACCCGCAGCGCAGTCCAAGAAGAACTTGCAGCCGCTTAGGCTCCCTCCTATCACCCTCGGACCCCTAAGCACCCCGACGGCTGCAAAAATCGCCGCACTGCAAGAGCAAGGGCTCTCGCAAAGGAATCTTTCACCTCCGCCGACAAGGCAGGCCGCCAAGACTCCCACAACACCCATGACCGCGTCAAAGAGCACATTCTTCTCTCGAAACCGGGCAGAGGAGAGGACCGATGTTCAGCATCTTAGAAGTAGCAGCTCGGTGCACCGGACGAGACGGGAAAGCCCAGTGGTGGCCGATGCGACCAGTTCTTCCGAGTCGTTCACAAATGCTGGGCTTAGAATCGGGGGCCAGCGATCGGGAATGTCTCCTTTTTTGTCTTCCTCAGTACCAAAGGGAGGAAATCTAGAGTCATCCTTCCTCAAGCGTTCAAAGACGGGCGGTGATTATACTCTGCCGCTAGACGCAGTTCCCAGCGTGCCGGCTCACCAGCCGAAACCTTCTGGGCCGCGAGCACCAAGATCAATGGCGACGAAATCCACTGGGACAAAATCGCCTCCCCCACTATCTAGTCCGGACGAACCACCAACTCCGTCATCGATCAGCTCTCTCCGGCGGAAGCTGAGTTTGTCCTGGAAGCGAAGCGCCTCTAAAAACAGCATCAGTCAACTTCATGAGAAGACTGACCATAACAGTGTCAAACATGATTCAATGCCACCTCCTCGAATCCCCATCTCTGCCACTTTGAACAATGTTGCCTCGATGAGCAAGGCTCCCAGTCCCACACCGTCCACCAAGTCCAACGGTACCGGGACGTATCTGGAGTCGAGGAGGAGAAAGAGTTCTGCTTCGAGTCTCAACGCAATAATCGCACAAGAGAGAAATCGAAGCGATAGCCTCACAGCCAAGGAGTCGACGCTTGAAACGGTCTCGGAGCGGTCGGCGCTCTCGTACAACGCGTCGGTTGTGCAAAAGATACTGAAGCCCAAGAGCTCGGCTGCCACGCTACGCAACCACGACGTCTGGACAGCCGACCTCGACAAGGATGATCTGGTAGCCGAAGAGGAAATGAAGAAGCTTGGCCAACGGCGCAAGGAGACGGAACAAGCGGCACGGACACTGGACGCGCTCAGGAAGCGCGCCACGGCCAAGGAACGAGTGAGCCCGCAGGAAGCCATTCGCATCGCTGTTCTTAACATTTACGAGCGCGGCGAAATCGTGGATTACAAGGACATATACTTTTGTGGCACCCAAAACGCGGCCAAGGTGGTGGGTGACGTGCAATCAGACAGTCCCAACTTTGGATACGACGACGAGCGAGGTGACTACTCCATCGTCGCCGGTGATCATCTGGCATACCGTTACGAGATCATCGACGTGCTTGGAAAAGGGAGCTTTGGCCAGGTAGTCCGATGTATCGACCACAAGACAGGCGTCCTCGTTGCTGTCAAGATCATCCGGAACAAGAAGCGGTTCCATCAGCAGGCTCTTGTCGAGGTCAACATTCTTCAGAAACTGCGCGAATGGGTAAGTTGCTGGCTAGGCTTGCATGGGTGACTCCAGCCACCGAGCTTATTTTCCGCTAACCATCAGTTAGGACCCCAAGAACAAGTACAGCATGGTCAACTTTACCCACAGTTTCTACTTCCGCGGCCATTTGTGCATCTCGACCGAGCTTCTGGATATGAACCTCTACGAATTCATCAAGTCGAACGCGTTCCGCGGCTTCTCCCTGAAACTCATCCGACGCTTCACCAAGCAGCTGCTCAGCTCGCTGAACCTGTTGAAGCAGCACAAAGTCATCCACTGTGACTTGAAGCCCGAGAATATCTTGCTCCGCCACCCGCTCCACTCGGAGATCAAGGTAATTGACTTTGGGTCCAGCTGCTTCGAGAACGAAAAGGTGTACACGTACATCCAATCACGCTTCTACCGATCACCCGAGGTCATCCTTGGCATGACTTATGGCATGCCCATTGACATGTGGTCACTAGGCTGCATCCTTGCCGAACTATACACGGGCGTCCCAATTTTCCCAGGAGAAAACGAACAGGAGCAGCTGGCTTGTATCATGGAGGTTTTCGGACCCCCAGAGAAGCATCTCATTGAAAAGTCGACGCGGAAGAAGCTGTTCTTCGACAGCATGGGCAAACCTCGCCTCACGGTATCGTCCAAGGGACGGAGGAGGCGTCCATCCTCAAAGACGCTACAACAGGCGCTAAAATGTGACGACGAGGCTTTTTTGGATTTCTTGACCAAGTGTCTTCGGTGGGACCCGGATCGCCGAATGAAACCCGAAGAAGCCATCCGGCACGAGTTTATCACGGGTCAAAAGACATCAGTTCCTGTACCCCGCCTGCGGGATTCCTCCCCGAGCAAACGCTCTGGCAGCGTCAGTGCAACTCCCCGGCCCCTACCAGAGCCACCAGCCGCTGCTAAAGGGGGTGCATCTTTGCGACCGCGCGATAGTTCGGGCGTGACGGCCACTAGCCCTCTCAAGCAAAGCATACCCGCTTCTACTTCACGCAGGACCTCGGGCGTCAGCACCACCTCGAGTGTGCAAGGCGGCACCGGTATCAAGCGCATCAGTACAGGGGGCAATACGAGCTACGCTGCTACCACTGGATCTATTGGCAGCAGTGGTCTCCCAAGGGCCTCGGCTCGTAGTGTGAGCGCGAAGCATGATCTCGCGGCCGCGGGCGCTACTGCTGCCATGGGTCGTCGGGCCTAGTTGGAACCTCCGGCACAAGTAGCTGCAAGACTAGCGATTTGCAGGACTTGCTAGATGGAAGCCACTCCGGAATACACTGGAGATTTCCGAGCGCCACGCCCCACAGATTGGGCTTGGTTGGGTCAGTTCGCCTGATTTTACGAAACGAAAATCCTGATGATACAAAGTTATGTTGAAGAGGCATGGGGTCGGTGGTTAATACTAGAAGCCCTGACGGGACGACGACGATTGGAATGCGGATGGTAGGATTTAGAAGCCCGATGCACTTTTGAGCCAACGTCAATGGGCTGTTGATGGATGGATGATGATACCACATATTGCATGGCATTGCGTGTTGTCCTTATCCTGTTCCTCTTGATGTATTGTTTTCTCTGTCACGTTCTCTGTTCCGTCCTGTCCTATCAAAGAAACGGCGTCTCGTCGGTTGGTGTGCTTAAAACATTTTTTTCTTCAAAAGTCTGCAACTGGTGCTTGCAAGACCGACTGACGGGCAATACGACACAGGCGGGCAAAGAAATGAAATGGATTCTGGCTGGCTGGCTATGGATATGACTAGAGGTGAGAGAGAACAAACTACTCTATTACCATTACGCTATTATACGTGGTTCATTTCTTTCAGCTTTCTGGTTATTTTGTCTCTCCGTCTCTCTCGCCTCGCATTTGGTTCTCGAGTGGGAGGGGAAGTGCGGCTCTGCTTGATAGGACTGTCGTGCATTGCAGATAAGTTTTTTTTCCCTCCCCCCCCCCCGGTCTATTCTCTCCTGTCGACTTGCGGAGGGGACCAATATGACGACTGGCTGGGCCCATTTCTCGGTCAACGGACGTGATGCGCGAACACCACCCCATGCATGACTGTGTCGCGATACGAGATTCACGGTTTGGACAAACGTGCGCGATGAGGGCAAGGGAACTTTTTGGAACTTTTATCCGCTTCTGTCCCAATACCCGAGTGGGTGGACTCGGGCCACCCGGGCGGTACGGTGTCAAGTGAGGGAGTGATTATGAGGGGTTCGCGTTGAAAAAGCCTGAGTGTGGTGTGTGTATGGGTGTATTGCCTTCCTAATTCGGTTCCCTTTTCGTTCTTTTCACGCACATGCACCACGACGCAAATCGCAACGCAGTGCCGACAAAGCAGCATCCGCAACACACGCCGAGTTTGTAGGTCGTTCCGGTTAGTCCATTAGGTTGTCGGTCAGTTTTTGTCGGTCCTGTTCAGTTCCCTTTAGTTTGGCTTGAAGTTGCAAGGCTGCTGTTGTTTGCCGCTGCTGTTGCTGCTGCAATGCAAAAGCAAAGCCACCTCGCCAGAGCTGAACCAAAGCACACAACGGGTCGGTATGATGTATTGTGTGATGCGGGAGATCGGGTTGCGGCTGCGGCTGGCTGCGGGTGATTGAGCTTGGCAGGCACAGCACGATTGGGACTGGGGATTTTACCACGCAACTTCACCTCACCTGATCTGACCTTACAAGGCAAACCTTGGCTACCTTAGGTACCTAATAGTTCCAAGGCTGAGGTAGGGTACCTTACCTCTCTGTCTCTTGGTTCTGTTGTGTTCTTTTTCCTTTGATCTTGGCCTGGATCTCGGTGTCTTGCCCCCCCTTCCCTCCCCTTCAGACCGAGGCACAACTACAGAACTGGCACAGACGTATACCCTGAGGCTGACCGACAAAAGTCCCATCTAAAACAGGCAAACACCGGTCCTTTTGCCCACCTACATCAGCCACCCATGCCCCCGATAGGTCCTCCGAAGGGGCGTGCGACACGATACCATACCGCGCCACACCATGCCGTCGTCAACATTTCTCCAAGCGGGCAGGCACTCGAAATCAGAGGTACAAACTTGATAGGTTACAGGGGTTTTGTTCCCTTGCTTGGGGACGCCATCCATGTTCCTCGTTCTGCTCTTGAGGCGGCGGAGCTGTGGTTTACTAGGCAAAGCATGGGACACAATGGGTGTTGTACTCTATTGATGGCGAACTATAATAGAGAAGCAGAATAGGGCAGGCCGGATACCGGTAACACAGCAAGGCGAGGAAAGGCGCCGTGTGGCGTAAGGTGGTTGGGAAAATATTTGATCCCGCACGAGAGGTGGCGAGGCAGGGGAGAGATGAGACGAGCTGAGACATCAGAACTTTACTTTGAGGGCTGATGACAGGGCGAGGTGGTAACGAAGAACGACCGTGACAATGTCATGAGCAATGACATTGGCTACAGCAAATGGGAGCCGGCACCAAAACAGGCAACCCAGTATCAAGAATCGGTCTGCCTTGCCAGGCCGCTACCACACCCGTGCCTTCACGACCACCATCACGAGCCGATTACCGTGCCATCACACCCTCGCCGCCAAACCGGTACTCGGGCCGCGTCTGTTTGTGACATGCTGGCCGCCTGGGTCCATGTCTCACAGACCCGGTCGAGTTCCGGGGCCACCAAACTAGGTGGGCCAGGCGGCCAGGCTGGCAAGGTCGGCCTGCCCCGACCTGACCGGGTGAGGCAGAGCATCGCAAGTCCGGGGCAAGTGGCTGAAAATGAAACAGAGGAAACGAAACAAGTCGAAACATGCAAATTCTTTGTCAATAAACTAACAGATAAGGAAGGTTACTTGCTGCCTTGGGCTCAAGCCTGCAGAATACCTGTGAGATCAGGCAACTGATCTGGTGATAGCATGAGGGAGGGGGTGTGCGAGTCCGATCGAGAGAAATCTAAAGGGGACAGCGAGGCAAGGGGGGGCGATGCTTACTCTCTCCACCTGGGTGTACTGCCAAGTACCGAAGATTGGGGGTTGCGAATCGATTCGACTCGGCCGACGAATTTCGGATGAAGCCAACAATAAAGGAGCCGGTGGCGAAGGAGGCAAGACCATCTGCCTGTCAAACGCAGGTTCGCGGCTACTGAGATGACAGATTGCCGGAGTGAGGGAGAGGAATGTCGAGAGGATGGCGACGAATCTTCTGGGGGAGGCACCATGTCTACGCCGTGGGGTCCATCCTGTTTCCGGGGCGGGCCGCGTGGAATCCGTGACGAGTTTGCACCCACCTCATCTTCTCCCTCCCTTCACCCTTTCCAGCCAGAGTCCCTTGCCTTTCGGTGACGCACACCAAGCCATGCATCCGGCATTATGGGAGATGCAAAGATGACGCCCGGCGAATGTGGCAGATGTGAGTCAGCAGATGCCCTTTTTCTTTGCAGACAGATAGACCCAAACAAGCACTGGCAGGTCCACCCCCCCAATGATCAGGGGTAAGACGGCGGAACCCGGCGTCGACCTCGTGGCACCACCGGGGCGCGAGTGGGTGTGATGAGACAGAATAATTTCCAGTGAGGCTCAATGGCCTACCAAAGGGATGGAAGGGAAGCCACGTGAAACCGCGTACCATAGAAATGCATATTTGAATGTGTGCCTCACCGAAATGATATCTGCATTGCACTCGTATCTCCCCCTTCGCCTCTTCTTGTCAAGTATCCTAGTCCTGGAAGCTGAGCGGTCGAGCTCTGCCAACTGTAAATTAAGCGCGGTCGTAATGGTGTGGTGCATGCATGTGTGGCGCCCGGGTAGGGACTCAACGGTGGGAGGGGGAAGGGGGGGAGGACAAAAAACGGAGAAAAGGGCCGAGAAGGGAAAAAAGATCGAAGGGGGAAAACGGAACCCCCATTTACTTTTGTTCGCTCTTAGCCCCAATAGGAGAAGTACACAACCCTATTGTTAGACTAGGCAGAGAAACCCCAAAGAAAAATGCCCCCGTTGGGTCTGAAACGACGTTTCCCTTCGATGATGTGTGTTTTCTTTTCTTTCTTGCGGCATGGCCTAAACATGAGTAACGCCACAAACTCACCGGAAACAAACGCGCCGGGCCTTTTGCCATGGGGCTCAGGGGTTTCACAGTTTAATTCATCAATTGCGCGCAGTATGATATCGGGCACAGTCTGGGGTTGGCCAATGGGCTGCAGCATCTCAGTTGCGAATTAAACAAGGAGAACAAAACGTCAATTCGGTGAACTTCAACCGACGTGGCTTATCCCGTCAGCTGTTCGGTGGCGGGAGGCTGTGGCCGGGGATGAAGTGGTATCCGGGCCGTGGGGGCAGCTTGGGGGCCAGAAAAGGCATCTCGTCCCGTGTTCACTCACTTGATCTCAGCGACCATCGTCAAGGCCAACCTCAACTCGGTGCGAAAATTGCTTCAATCATCCTCTATGTGGCTGTGGGACAGCGTGAGAATCGGAACAAACTACTCAGCGCGGAGCTCGGTCTCGGGTGAGGCTCAACAATATCAATCTCGATCCTTCTAAAGGAACACAATACTGCAAAGGTAACACGGCAAGGAAGCGCCAGGTGATCGAGGGCAACGTCAACGTGACGTCGTCTCTTCGCTCAGACCGATGTGGAGGGTTGGGAAGATGGAGGATGCGGATGATATTTCGGAGGCCACGCAACTCGAGCATGGATGTAGAGTAGGGGATCCGGGTTGGTATCTTGGGATGCACTCTCGTTCACGGTCATGAGGACAGCTTTTTCCGGGACCCAGAATCCCATCCGGTCCGTCCCGAGAGAGAGAAAGAGAAAAGTAGGCCTTTCGCCATGACTCAACACGAATATGCCGGTATGACATTTTTTTGTTCCATTTCTTCCCATAGGTCATTCGTAGAAAAATGTAGGTGTTGTAGTGGGGGACACAGTCAAGACAGTGTTGTGTCGTCGTGGGGCCGTCCAAAGTTGGAAGGTTGGGGGCCCAGGGCATGCAAGGCAGTCGCTGGCACCTTGGCCTCGGTCCTAAGGCTAACACCCAGCTTCTGCCTAAAGCTCGGGGTAGACCGGCTCTGAGGCGAGAATGGCCGGCCCCCGTGGAAGAAATGGAGTCAAAAGTTAATTGAAGCGAATGCAAGGTAGGAAACATGAGGGTGGATGAGAGAGACTGGAGTTTAGGGAACTTTTGGAAGGGAACTTGGCTTGGACTCGGATGTCTCGAGCTCCGCCGGCGACTCCGTCCGTCAGAGCACCGTCGTGACGTCGCTTCAATTCATTGCAAGGACCGTTCTGCAATGCAATTGGACCAATTTCAGACAAAGTTAGCGGGATGACGGAAGTGCGAGTTCACTGCAGTCTGCTCGTCAGCCATCCTGAGGCGATGCAGCTCGGGGCTCTCTCTGACTGGGCGTGGCCCGTGACGGGGATCGGTGGACCGACAGCGGGCGGATGCTTCAATTGGAATAGGGAAAACAGCGACGGTGATGGGGAATGGAGCGCGCTTGAATGCAAGAATCATGGCCGATGCAGGCCAGAAGACATGCAGACAATAAGGGTGTGGGTTGGGAGGTCAAGCGATTGGATCATTGGCTCGCATCCGAGACATTCGCACATCCCCCGCAACTTGCTGCATCCCGCCGTCCCATCGTGCCTGCCGCAACATGCGGTCGTCCCTGACGAGCCCGGGTGATTCATCACTCTCGGAGCGAGGCTGAACGTCGCTAGCGGCTTGTGAGTCGCGAGTGGAGAGATAGAAGACGAAAGCGCGAACAGGTGTTCTGGGCTAGAATTTAGTCAGTGGAGCCACATACCCACTTGCCTGAGGTAACACGAGTCCTGCCTGCAGGCACCCAGAGTGGAAGGGAAAGAACGTCCTCTCAAAGGACCTAGGGCTGGGAGGTCGGGCAATCAACAGGAGGACTCGGTGAGGGAGCAGCAGGGAAAACTGGCCGTTTTCCCCTGCCCCGGCTCTTCCTTCCAGATGATCCCGAGTTTTGCGGATGCGAGGGCCTTCTCACATGCAGACAAAAACCGACCGAGACGACGGTAGCAGGACGGAGAGGCCGCCGTCGCCGGTCAGATATCGTATGCGGATTACTACCGAGGTCCCTCACCGTTGGACGGTCCCAGGCGTGGTGCAGGACGGCCGCCGATGGGTCCGCGTTCTTACCCAGCCGTTTGGCGACATGTTGTGTTACGCTTCTCGAATTCGGTTCGCGGGTCTTCTCTGCTCCTATTGATCCCCCCTTTTTTCGCTTGTATCTGATGCCATGACGTTCAAGAAAAGTTTTGCTAGCCTGCAGGATGCGTCGTCCAATGACTGCGCCGAGATGTCTGCCAACCCCTTTTGCGGCGGACGCAGAGCGGTGCGAATAAGGCCGAATCTCCGTCCGCCACGGCCGTCAAGCCCAAAATCGTTGGATCCTCAATCCTGAGGCTGAATCACAGTCTACATCAACTGCCTCGCAAACTGAGGTAGGTATAGGAGGAGCGCTTATGGGGCGCGGCCTCAACTCAAGAGGCATCGCGTATTCCTGCCCGCCACAACCAACTGCAAAAACATCCGAAGTTTTTCTGCTCGAGCGTTTGTGCTCAGGCCTTGAGCAGCCACAGAGCGTCGTGTGCGATTGCGCCCACAAAACAGGCAATGGGCATAGACTTTTGCGATCATGGAGCGAGGCTCAATCGAGATGCTCAGAGTGTGTTGAGCACTGGGTGAGTTCTAGCTACTGCAGGGGTTAGGTTCGTCGCTGGCAGGCAACTGAAGACGGGAGGGACGGAGGGAGGTAGCGGCCAAGACCCAGCTCCACGATCGAATGGTGCGTGCGATCCGTCGTCGATGCTTGGGACGAGTCGCTACTGGCTCGCGTGTGCCTGGAACGGGATGATCACCGCAGTCGCGACGAAATTTGGATGGTGTTGAAGGCCACTGGTTGGTTCAAGCGTACAAGGTCCAATGGTGGCATGCAGATGGGCCATCGCATTGGCCCGCCTCCGCCGGCGAGTCAATGGCTCCGACACAGCCAGGTCCACTGGTAAGCACTGGAGAGGCCGCCATAGCGGTAGCCGTTGACCTTGGATCAGGTGGCGCGCCCAATGCGCCAATCAAACGACCCCGCGCGCCTGCCTGGCCGCTGCCGTTTCTTTGTTTCTTTTGCGCGTCTGTTCGTTGGGGCCGGCTCTCGTTCCATCTTTGAGCTTTCTCCCCTGCTTCTCATCGATGTCATGACATCCATGGCGGCCATCTCACCGGAGAAGTCGTCAGCATCCCTGTCGCCCCACGTCTCCCTCGATCCCAGGCGAATAGACGCCCTTGACGCCCATTTCCAAGACCGCCTTGCCCGGATCACCACCAGCCACGGAAGTCGGGGCTCTGCAAGCATCCCAAGCAAGCCCAGATAAGCTGCTGATACACCATATTCGAAGATCCAGATTTGGAAAACCCGGAATGCCAAGAGACTGGCAATCACGTCAGTTTGCACGTAAGAGTCCACGCGGCATCCCGAAGGGAACGGAACAGGCCCTGCGCCGGTCCTCCCCCGCAACGGGCTCAGATGAAGGGTGAGGGGCGGAAAGGGCCCATGTGAAATTGACCATGGACGAGGAATGCCATTCACGACTCAGTAGCCGATGCCGTCAGCTCGCGGGGTTGCTCTCTGCCGGCGCCTTTACAAGATCAGCGAGGGGATCCTTCCCGCCTGGTCCTCGAGGCGGCGTCCAACTTGGCGTGGCCCGGACGAGGCAAAAACCGTCGATTTCACGCCGCACTGGCGTAGCTCGAGATGGTTGACCGCTGCCGGGTACCTTTGATGAACCTAACCCGGTGCCGGGCGTTTTTCCCCCCCCTGACACTTTCTTTAGCATCGCGCGATCTCGTTTTCAAGGCAGCGACACTCTCGAGACGGGACGCAGCAACTGCGCTTCTCTTGTCACACCCGAGTTGGCCGCATCGAATTTTGGCCGGCACCACCACAATCAGTAGCTGATGGGTTACAGTGCACAAGTCGCGACCCACGATCTCACCAAAGATCGGCTTTGACACCTCCTTGCATTACCTGCCATCCAGCCCTACAGACCTGCACTTTCTCATTTCGTCCACACAGCCGGCCCCAAGGCCCCATGTGCGAGGGTGTGGCCGTTTTCGACGTTAGCCCCTGCCAAATCTGGCGCACGCGACGGTCGGTTCCACACGGAGTATTTTCTGAGGTCCATTTCGAGACGATGTCGATGCCGTTGTTAGTCACGCCGTCGTTCCCTTTTGCATCCTCATCATCTCATTGCAGCAGATGGCCCTTCCATCCAATACGCTCCCTCCCCTCCCTTTTCCACCTTCTCTTGTGTCCCCCGCAGCGCCGTTTTGCCATTTCGGCATGTTTGGTGGGGCACTCACTCCCATGGAGAGGGGTGGGGGGGCCCTGCTTGGGGCTGCACCTGTCCTGCAACGACGCTGCGCACTGCAGAACAATTGGATGCTCACGTTCGGGTGGGACCTGGGACCCCTGTCAGCGCAACGGTTCCCACCGGCTGCCGCCCCTTCTTTCTCTCTCGTTTTCCCCCCTCCATGATTTCCCCTCGCAGCAAACTAAACCAGCGTTCGCTGCGCGGGTCTGCAAACAGCTGCAGTTGCAGTCTGGTACCTGGACTTGGCTTTCCGCCGAGTCACGTTTTTCAAATTCTCACCCCCCTCCTCTTACCCTCCCCCCTACCAAAAACGCGCTGCGCCTTTACACTCCCAAAGTATACCTCGACCATGCCAAACAAAGAATGCACCCAATGCCAGGCCCCTCCTTCGTGGCCTGCGCCTTCGGCCAGATGCATTAGTGGCAGACCCATATGGAGCCTTAGTCACTCGAAGGTCACTTTGGTCTCCGGGAAAGAACTCCCTGGCGTCATTGCTGCCTCCTCGCCCCAATGGCTGGCCTAGCAGCCTTTCGCTGACGGACGAAACGTCCCAGGCTGCCAGGTCCTATAAGGCTGCAATGCCCTCCTCCGTTGCACACTGAATGAGTCGATAGCATCTTCGCAGCGCATGACCCTGTGTTGTGCCTAATTACTCATATTCTTGCTTGTTTCTCGCTCGCTTTCACTTCTCGCTGTATCTGTTTCCCTTGGGTCTCTCTGCCTTGGTGCCTCACGCCCTCGAGCTCGTTGACACCCCCCCCTGTTTGCTCTTATTTATTCATTGCTTCCTCTTGAGCAGGACCTGGGCATTGGGAACCTCGTTCGTTCTTGGTCTGCATACATTCACATCACAAGTCATCACACATCACGCACATCACTACACATCACACGACCAGACTACAGAGTTTCCAACCCCTGTCAGCTTCACGCCACGTCCAGTCAACACCCAACAACATCTCGCCTGTTGAGTCACAAAGTCATCATCATGTGTTACCAACTGGTAGAACTCTACTCGGCCTGCCGGTGCCTCTACTACCAGCACGCTGTCGACAGGTGCGCAGCGTATGGGCGGCCCGGCCATGGCATCCAAAGAAGGACAATCTTGGTGGGATACGCCTGCAGTGAACACTCGCGGAGTGCCAACTACGGCTACGGTGACTACTCTCAAGCCCAGTACTCAGACTCGGGCTATCACTCCGGTCGATCTCACAAGAGCTCACGGGACCACTATCGGTGAAACGTCTTGTCTTCGAAGATGGGCTACTCTTCCCGGCATTCACCGCCCCTGTCACGCTTCAACTTTGGCAGCTGGGTCATCTATCTCTACTCGTTCCGCCCGAGGTCTGCCTCCCTCGCCCAAGCTCCGTCCCAGCTTTCCTACCTCTTTGTGGGCCACGACCGCTTGATCTCATCATCGGCGCCTCCCGACATTCGATGACCTTTGGAGGTGCTACCTTACCAATGCCAGCGGACCGTGCCCGTTTACTCGACGAATGCCAACACCAGCCAAACAAGCAGCATCCCATCATCGAAGACGGCGAGATTTAGACACCAATGTTCCCTCCAAAACGGAAGGGGGCACGCCAAACTGTCTTGAACCGGAACCGTAGCGGATAGTACATCTCACCAGCGTACGGGTTTTATCTTTGCGATTAGCCCTCGAAGGCTACTTCTAGCATCATCCAACATTCCCATCTGGTAGCGTGGCTTGGATTTTTTGGGCAGAGGTTCCTTTTTCTTTTTGACCGTTTCATGGAAGCATAGCGTCATGGAGAATTGCATCGGGCATGGGACGAACCTCGCATTGTACAACATCACCTTTCAACGTGTCTCACTTCGATATTTGTCACAACCCAGCGTTTTGTTAGACGTTTGCTTTTCTTTCCCGGCTGGTTGAAGCATCTTCTTTTTTTAACTTTTGTTTTGGGTTCGAGGATGAATCATGCATATGGGGCACGATACCAGGCGTTTGGGGGGAATAGGATATTCCAGGCAACTGGGGAAAGGGTTCGACACGATGACGGGACGGGTGATTATGGCGATCAACCTCGCCTTTCGCGCACCCTTTCTTATTTGTTTCGTTTCGTAACAAGGTCTGGATACTTGGGAACTCTTTCTTGTTTTATCGTTTTTGTCAGGTTTTAATTTCCCTGTCTTTTTGGTGTTTATCCTACCTTTTTTCCCGTCTCTCTTATCACTGTTCTCTCTAGCACCTGCTATGCTGATATGTCTGTATGCTTGGACGACAGTGTTTTCTAGTTTCCTGTTTTTCTTGGCTTTTTTTTTTCCTTCCCTAATCCCTGCGCTGGGCGCAGTGACTGGAAAATGGATAAAATGAGTATGTCGACTTATCCTACTGCCGGAGGACGAGCGCGGTGGCAGAAAGAAGCAGTTGAGGGATGCAGCCGCGCAAAATAACGATGGCCTGCCGGGTGGCTTTTCCGCAAAGCCGATCCCTCCATGAAACGACGACTTATTTCATTATCTCCGAGACATTCATTTTTCCCCTCACGTTTTGACGGCAAGCAACGATGACGATCCCTGAACCCTGTGCCGGACACACGAGAAAAAGTTGTTTTGTTGAGACGACGAAAAGACCCCCTTCCTTTGCGGCAGGTCGCTGACGAAGAGGGAAACCGGACGCGCGCGCGTGTTGGCAGGATGGGGCTTGGAGAAATGAGAAGGGTTTCGACCGGAATTCATCGGGCATAGAGATGGGACTGAAGAAGAATAGGAGGCGTTGGTTTGTCAGACATGAAGAGACAAGTGCGCTTCAAGTTGCATTAGCAAATCAGCTCAATACAGAACGGTTACAGACCCATATCTCCAACAAAACCTTTGACAACAAAGTGAGTCAAAAAACTCAAATAGAAGAGCATTGCATCTGAGCGCCGTCAATGTCATCCCTGATTGCGGCTGTGATCAAGTGTCTCTCTGCTTTACGGACACAAGCCCTCCAAATTTGCCCTGTCACCGACTCTTCGAAAGATATGTCTTTTTCTGGAAGGTTCAAATTGTGTTGTCGTGTCGTGTTGGAAAGGCTGTTCACCCCTGCAAAGCTCAGGTATGTAGTCCCTGGTCAAGATCCAGTTCGGTCTGCAACGAGCAAGCCCCAAGCCAAACCCGAACCCATCGGAGCCTATCTCATCGCATCCGGAGTTGACATTACCAAGTTACCTTTCCAGAGTAGAAGCTTGCTTTTTCCAAGAGCACCTCTTCCAAAAATTCTTCAACCATGGAGTGCAGTTTTTTTCACAGAGCTGATTGGTTGCGTCAGCGACAAATCGGCATTGAGATTTGATGGAGAAGCGTGATCAACTGCCGAGCCGTCAGGCAATGTGGTCAACTTTTAGGACCTGATACCCAAACAAAGAGGTGGTGTCTAAGTTATGGTGTAACGCAGCCTGGCTGTTGGTAGTGGAGTGCTGGAGCTGTGTTTTGTTTGGATGGGACCGGTTCCGGTTCCTAAAATTGGGCTGCTCCCCGTCGGAGCCTTGCTGAACAAACCGTTTAGTTCGCTGCGCTCTGCCTCTCATCAAGCCCGTCCGAGATCCAACGCATTATTCGACTTTCATATGGAAGCGCCGGAGCGGACTTGATGCGTGCATGGACAGTCAACGTGATGCGCTCGCATCGTTCTGCGAGGTGGGGTCATCGGTGAGGGGTGCGGAAGTGACCCGCTAGCTGAGCGCAGCCTGCTCGCCTCGCCGGCTGGCAGGGCTGTCAGCACCTTATGAGGCGGACCAATCACCCGGGCCCCGGGCTAAAAATAAAAAAAGATCCACCATACAAGAGGGAAATGTGTGTGGGTCTGCCCGTCCGGGTTTCCCGCACGTTTGGCGGCTGTTTCGTTTTCGTCCTTCTTTAACTCCGGGATTTGAGTAAAAACATCTCCAGTGGGAATGGTGCTAACCAGTGCGGATGAGATAGCCTATGCCGTCAACGTCGCGCCCGTCAGCAGCCATTTGATAGTTCCATGCAATGCAGCACGTCATGTTGGTGATGCAAGCCATGATAGGTAGGTAGAGACAACTGTCCATACTGTCGCAGACACTAACGACACGCTTGTTAGTACGCAGTTCCAGCAGAGGTCGCGATAAAAAAAGATGAAAACGAAATGCAAGGGCCGAAAGACATGAAATCAGGGACACCATAAGATGAGTGTGTGGGGTCCAAAAATATCACGGCTTCACCATTCTCAGCCTGGCTTCAGCTCTCTGCCTGGAGACGGTTAGCCAATAAGTAAGCGGGACTATAGGTTGAGTATTTTGCATTGCACCGAACGGCGTCGCAAGGCGGATCCGATGCCATGGTGGGCGAAGTATCGTACATGGTGCAGCAAAGTATGGTACCTATGATGAAACATCAAGACAAAAAAACCGCGGTATTAGAAATCGTGGTGCAACTTTACCCGGAACTCGCCCGACACCGTGGGCACGGCAGGTGCAAGTGCATATTTGCCGTTATTCCCTGGTGGTAATCACAGATCGGTGGACGGTTGAGCTCTGCTTGTCCACCCTCGCCGCATCACACCACACGTGTTGTCGTGCCTCATGCCGAAGCTCCCGTCCCCCCTTTCCCCCTTCCCGGAGGCGGATGGAGGTTGTGTGGAGGTGTGGGCTGGGCCTTGCTGGAATCCGGTACTCACAAGGCGGTTGACCTATCACTTCAGGATTGACAAAAGAGCGATCCGCAAGGCGCGCTTCCGCGGTTCCAGCTGTAGGCAAACCCGTCAACGCAGATGCGCATCATTGAACTTTGGGCGCCAAACCGAGAAAATGACGACACAGCCTACTCAGTCCATAGGCAGCTTTGATCGGCCAAGAGAGATGGACAGGGGGTAGCGTATTTCTCTGCTTGTCTCCCCTTTTGCGAGGGTCCAAATGCCGTCTTTGTCAGACGGTCAGGATTGTTATTTTCGATCATTTGTTCGAGAAGCTGTGAGATGCGCCGGCACGTGGGTGACACTGGGGCGGGAGTGCCGGCAAACCATAGAACCGGGCTATTCGTGGGTGCGGTTGGGCATCATCTCTGGTGAGCCAAGACCCCTGCCAAATACAAAAATGAGGTGAGAAGGGGGTTGCGGGCTGCTCCGTATCTTCTCACTACACACCCATCTCGTCTGCCCCTGCAAGGTACTCGATGTATTCTGGGGATTTGGTGTGGTGGGGTGACCGTTTCGTCTCGGACTCCAGGTTTGGGCGAGCCACCGTTCTAGGCACGCAAAACGGCGTTCAGAATTTGTCACCTGGTCTGCTCCCAGTTCTTAGAATTTCAGCCATGGCGCAGGCACAGTCTCCCACTTGTTTCCGACCCTCCGGCTCGGTGGCTGGGATGCAACACACAATGCACATCGTTGGGTACAAGCACAGTGTGCGATGTGCTCCACGCGTTGATCCACTCACAAGTGACGTCAGGTGGAAGCTTAAGGTGTAGAGCAGCAGCCACTCAAAAAAGACTTGGCGTGGCTGCTGGAACCAAACCCCGCAAAGCGCGTCTGGTTTCTCAGCCTGGAGCATTGCGCGTCGCCGACGACGAGGTTTACCAGGCGACCTGGCAAGCCATGCATCTTTCGATTTTACTCTCTGTATATCCTGTGAATAACGCCGATTGAGCAATCAGCTTGCCCGGGTGGTTTGCAAGCCTCGAGCTGTGATTCTTTCTTGTTGTGTTGCGGGACCAAGGCCGAACTCCGATCGAGAAGTCAACCCTGCCGCGCCTCCGCATCGCTTCCCCACCCCGGTTCTTTTGGGTAGCAGCCGAACTGAAGAGCAAGATGGCAGACGAAAGCACTCCCGATGCCATTATGGAGGGAGGGATTGAGGAGGCTCGGAAGTCTTGCGCCCAGGGACAATATGAGGCTGCTCTGAGAACCTTGATGAAGGTAAGTTCTGCCTCATCTTCTCCCGGCCTCTTTTTGGCGGTCTTGATCTGATCTGACCGCTCGGCAAGACGATCACCCTCTGCCCTTGCTCTCCGTCGTCCAAGAAGCATGGCAGCAGTAAATCATGCAACATCCTTCAGTGTACCAATGCCGTCCGCAGTCTTGACCCCGACGCCCTCTATAACGTCGCTCTCGGCCCTTGTTCCTGCGGCGCGGTATGGCCATCGTGCACAAAAGCTCGCCATCTTCAAGCTGCAGATGAGTTGGCTTACTGTCTAGAAAGGGCGTCCAAATTCGCTGCAGCGTTTTCGGCCGCTCTCTCCGTTATCCGCCTGGATCCATCTGCTGCCATTGCAAGCTGACAACCTCCAGACTCCCCGAATCTTGGCTAACGAGATGCGTAGGGATACTGCCGAGTTGTTGCGCTGATTCGTCGTCTGACTAAAGACCATTTAGAACTGGAAACTGACGCAGGCCGTTCCTTGGCTGCCCTCCTCAGAGATGCAAAGCTCAACAACCAATCCGATCTTCGTAGCTTGCTCAAGCCCTTTCTAAAGTGTGCTCTCCACAACACTGAGAACTACCGCCACCGCCCTGATGACAAGTACAACGTGAGCGCACTTGCCGCAAGCGAGACAGAGAACTTTGGCGTTGACAGTACCACCAGTTCATTCTTCGTAAGATGGCTCACAGTATGGGTATGGTTGAAGCCCTGAGAGATCCAATCCACAGCCTGCCAGGGGAGCTCGTATCCATGATCTTCTCGTACCTTGACCGCATTTCCATCTTGTAAGTTGCAGTATACCTACATCGAGCGCTAGGGTCTGACACGCGCGTCGAAGCAACTGCATGAACGTTTGCAAATCATGGTCAAAGGTCATTGAATTAGACCCGACCATTTGGCACAGATGCGTGCTTGGACGACCGCGGAATCCTACGCGCTACTTGGAAGGTTTCCTGAAGAAGAGACGAGCAATGAGGTCGATAATCATTCAAGACGCTAGCCAGTTCTCCTTGACGATCCTCAAGGTCAAAGCATTTCTGGTCTATCTGCCGAATCTGACTCGCCTTCATATCGGATACGTCAATGCACAACCCATGCAGCTGTTCCAAGGGCCTCTGGAGAAGCCTGTAGCGCAATTGACACACTTGTCTCTGCACGGCTTTCGGGAAGGGGCAACGCAGCTCATCCAAAACCTGGGCGCCATGTTCAAGACGTCGCTGCAGTCATTGGATCTCATTGGTCGGTGGAGTCTTGATCTTCCAATGTCACTGCAGCCGGGGGGATGGCCGCAATTGAAAGAGCTACGGATTGGAAGGACGGAAGAACGCCAAGACAATGTGCCGCTTCTCCGTATAGTGAGTGATGGGATTCAGAAATTTTGTATTGTGGTTGAAAACTGACATCCCCAGGGGTCACTTGCTGCCGCAACGCCTCACCTTGAGCGCCTCTTCCTTGACGGCTATTCCATGCATTCTGACCAGCCAGGCGTCTTCATTCCCGGTGCGATGGGCAGCCCTTGGACAAATCTCCGCTGGGTAACATTCGGGCCCCTCATGCATTACCGCCGTCTGATAGACCCCAGTCAACGGTTCCGATGTCTCCCTCTACGCCTGCGAAAGCTGGAGACTATCGAATTCCTTAGCGACGATCCCTACATTGTGCATGGCTGTCTGTTAGTCATTAATCCTACCGATCACGAAACTCTCCATCCTGTCCAGAACGAGGACTTCCCCGTGGAGCAGATCAATTACTGCAGCCTTCGCGTCTTCCGCTGCCGCTCCGTCGTCCAGCCGGAATATCTCGACCCTATTCTTGAACCGCCGGCAAGGCTTGGCACACTCGAGGTTCTTGACCTCTGTATCGGCTCAGCATTCCGAAGGGGCCATAGTATGTTCTCTCCAGGGCACCACCCTGACATCCAGCCTATTCCTACCTCATCCTACACTTTTGCCCTCGCAAAAAGCCTTCGAGTGATTGGCCTCAGTGACTTTAATTGGGCTCCCGCGACGCATTACACCGCTTTTGATGGCAAACCTCTCCTTGACTGGCTGAAACAGCTTCCTGACGTCGACACGGTTGCTGTATACCCGGGACCGTATCGTGACTCTGGTTCTCTCATATTCGAGCTCATCCCCCTAAAGCAACTCAAAATCATCTACCAAGATCAACTGACGGGCGCTCACTGGGACGCTGGAATGGAACTGGCCAAGAAGCATGACGTCAAGTTGATCCACCATCCGGGGAGGCTGTGCGAGGTATATCCGGGCTACAAGACTTGGTGAGCCTCCTGAGCAGGCGGAAACGCAGCGGTTTCTTATTCAAGGGTACTCACATGGGCGGGAGAGACTGCATGCGTTCTCGGTGAATAATCTTTCTAGAAGGGTTGGTCAGGGAATTGGAAGCACTTACGGAGTTAATAGTCTCATTAGTATAGCAAGGTCTCAGGAAGGATATTCGGTCCCAGGGCGAAATAATTGGACACGGTATGGGTTCTCTTTGGAGGATATGTTCCCCTCAGTATATGAAACCGAGATCTTTCCAGATATATGGCTAGCCAAGTTATTTATTTATTATCGAGGCGGATTTGACGAAGCTCTCGCTGGTGGTGGCATGGACTCCATCGTCACTGTCGAGCAACGCCCAGAAATATACATCCGCTCGCTTTGGCCCATTATCTGCACTGGATCATTCATCTCTCGAACTACTTAATCTCCTGTCAGATCGTACACCTCGCAGCGGCGGTTTCAGTCTAGGCCGATCAACCTAGTTCCGGGGCCCAGTTTCGGGGGAAGACGAGTACAGTATACTAGTGATACAGTCATGAGAATCCCCCAGCTACTCCCCGATAATGATCGTCCACGGGTCTTTGTCAAACAAGAAAACGGCAGCCTGCCACTGGCGAGGTTTGAATCCAATCATATTCCAGGCAGAGGAGGGATCGGCCTTGATGCAACAGCTTAAGAGCCCTCAATCCCTAACCGCGGCAACAACCGTACCAACAAAGCGGTGCTGAAAACATGTTACGCAGAGTCTCCTACTACAAGAATACCGCCATTTTGTTTACCCCTGAAGAGGCTCATCCACTCCAATCATTATCCAAACTATCTCCTGCTCCTATAGATGTTGCATGTCCTCCCCAGTCAGTTCAAACCAGGTAGGGATTGTAGTATAGTAATCGGTGCTTCTTGTTGTGGTTTGAATAACAGGCAGACGGACACCAAACAAATCCAATCCAGCGCCGAAATCCCATTTCCTTCCCTCAAAGCATTCAACCCTCATCTCACCTGACAAATTGGCGGAGCCAACTAGATAGAAACTCAGGCAACCACCTGCTGCCCGGTCATGTAACCGCTGAATGCTTTCTATAACCGAAGTCAGTCACTACAGCCCGACCCGGGTTGTTTTTTTTTTTTTTTTAAAAATGGGGGAC
>Ga0247765_1000304_pt1 | contig 39780 bp, 31 predicted proteins | sample UWRJL106311C6_FD_179949 | JGI IMG/M metagenome (GOLD analysis project Ga0247765, IMG submission 179949) | Plant litter microbial communities from Arlington Agricultural Research Station in Wisconsin, United States - UWRJ-L106-311C-6 | ecosystem: Environmental > Terrestrial > Plant litter >... | reverse complement strand
CCGCTTCCAAACTTGAAATTGAAGCACATGACGATTCCAATAATTCTGCCTTTCTCTCGGACCCTCTCGGACTTTCTTGGTATCCAGTCCCAAGAAGAAACCAAAAAAAAAAAAAATTAGTCAGCCGGTCCGGGGAATATCATGCCGGCTTCCCCGAGTCACTATAGATGCGGTGTAGGAAATTATCCTATCGTAGACATCGATATGTATTGTTTGCCTTGGCTTCCTCCTATTCAATCTTCTTGGTTTCGGATATGACTGGTCTAGGTCCGTCAGATTGTGACGGTGGGGTGGACCCGTCAATGGTTACACAGCCCTTGATAGGTCTAGATACGCTTGCTAATGTTATCCATTCCAAGTGCACTTCGGAGAGAGCGAGAGAGGAAACATCTCATCCAAGTTTGTTGGGGCAGTGTGATAACCCTAACCCCCGACTGACTGACATGTTGACAATGACATGGTGACGGCTTCTTCGGAGACTGCCGAAGGGAGAGAGGCATGACATCAATGAGGCTCAAAATGTCATGCAGAGCCGCAAAGGCGCCCTGCTGGGCTGCATATCGGGATACGCACGACTTCTATGAATAGTGAGTCAGACACCCTGAGTCATGCGGGTTCCGCCGGCCTTGGCCTCCGGTACCAACCTCCCATTCCTCGTCTGAGACAAGAAAACGTCCCTGAATATCTTCTGCAGTGTTAGAGTCCGTAAAATTACTCAGAGACTGAGGCTCGGGCATGTTTCTTGGAATGTCTTGTATTGTAGAACAAACCGGGCGCAGGCGCGCCAGTCTGTGGGCGATGAGCCACACTAATTCAACATAGAAAGGAGATCTAACAGAAGAGAGTCGTTTCCTGGTACGACTAGAATTGTTTTTTTTTTGTCTTTTCTTTTTTGGGTGTCTGCTTATTGCTGTTGCGGTTGTTGACCTTTGGAATCTTGGATTGCTCGACGGAGTCCCTTAAGAGGGTAGGCGAGGGGAAGAGAGGACCTCGAGTCGGTTGATCTGCTGCGAAAGATGGGAGATGTAGTTTGAATATGAAGAACAAGTTGAAAAATTGGTGCTGCCGGCCGCTGCAAACGGATTCCCCTACTACACGGTATCGGTTTGGCATCAGTCCCACGCCCGGGAAAAAGTGCTCGGGAAGTATCCACCCCGGTATGGAACTGATGAATTCGTGGTGAGAGCCCTCATTGGTAGTACGGGTACCCATTCTCATCGTATGCTACTTCGTACCCGGCATCGTCATAGCCAGTATTGCTGTAACTGGCGGAGGCGTAGGATGTGGAGCCGTACGACGCAGATGCGTACTGTGCGCTGCCGTACGACGTGGAGGCTTCGTCGTCTGTGAAATCATGCATGTTATTCACCTGTGTTCCCAGACAATCAGGAGCGGGGAGCTAGTTCCTTACAAGGGTAGTCAACCTCTTCCGGTGGTGGTGTCTCGTACATAAGGTCTTCGACTGGCTCTAGGAGAATGGTTTAGTCGCGTCGGGGTCAGGGCGTGAGGGAGATCCAACCTTGGTCTTCGTCGTCTTCAATGTGAAGCTTTCCCTTCTTTATCTGCCGTTTCTCAAAGCGTGTGATATCCTTAGGGTCCACTGGCCGTCCTCGAAGGATAAAGCGCGTATCCTTAGGGGGGTTCCCTCTCTCCCTCTCCCGCTTCAATTTGATCATTGCCATGTACTCGGACGCCTTAACGTACTTGGTGTCGAAGTTCCACTTCTTGAGTTGAGTCTTATACTGCTTCTCGCTGAGGAAAGGCCAGTTAGACGGGATGGCCGGGGTGGGGGAAAGGAGAAAGAAGGAGACAGGGAGTCTCACGTTGCTTTGAATCCATGCTGTGTTTGCATCGTAGCCATCACATCCTTGAGCTTTAGAGCCTGGGTATGGTAGAGATCTCTGATGACCTCCCGGTAGGGTTCCCAGTCGTCGGATTTGGTCGGCCTGAACATGTTGGGATCGGATTGCGGGTGCCGTGTCTTGTCAGTGGTGCTTTTGGCGGGCCGAGGAGGGACAGAGGGTACTCGGTCATGATGTCGTGAGTGTCGTCGAGGGGGAGGAGGTTTATATGATGGTGGCCCCGGTTCCGATGAAGGAGAACAGAGCCTCGGTGATTCTTTAGGATCGAGCCTTGCCATTATTAGGAACAAGATCCGCGTTGGGAATGCCGGTGCGACAGGTTTCGAGGTTGGGGAGTGTGGTGCGGTGCGCAGCAGGGAGCGCGTCGTTACAATCGCCTCGCAGGTACTGAAACGCGCCACACCCGAGACAGACCGGTTTGCTCAGACAGAGCCCAGTCGACGTATTTTTGAGGGAATGGATCTGGAGCAAGGGGTGGTGTGCATGTATTGTGTGAATACTGGTACGTATTTGTGCTCGCACGTACTGCTGTCGACGCCTGGGTCTTGAAGCGCATGGGTTTGGATGCGGAGCAGTGCGCTTCGCCCGAAGAAGTTAAGGGGGGTGGCAGGGCAGCCGTCTAATAACCACCATTTGCTTCGATTGTCACCCATTGTCGCGGGTCGCGGGCTGAGAGTGACTGTGACAGCGAGCTCATTGGCGTTGCACAAGTTCCATGCAGTCGAGGGAGTCAGGGGAGGGGCGACGGCTGACATTCTCTCGGCTTCGATCTCGACGGGGGAAACGCACGAATTTCGACGACGTGCCGGGCTCAAAAACCAGTCTCCGAAGCCATGAATGCGTTGGTTGTGGTGCCGAAACTGGGCGGAAAAAAGGGGTGTGTTGATTTTCTTCCATGTGTGGGCGCGCACCCCGGACCCGGTTGCGGCAGGCTCGGCGGTAACCGATAGGTTTCCCCACCCGCTATACAGGGAGCAACAGGCCGAAAATGACCGGCTTCCTGCTGCAAGTTTCCCGCCCGCCACTGCATTCGGCTCCTCGCATGAGGCATGGTAAGGCTGACCATTCTGCGGGAGACATTCGATCAGGAAAGTCGTCTGCTGCTGGGGAGACTGAATTGCTGCCTTCTCCTCCGAGGCGCGATGAGGGTCGTTTGAAGGTTACTCCTTCGTCCTTGGAGAGCTGCGAAGTGCGGTGGGAGATGGCCTGTGGGGCGCTCTGAGCGAACCAGACACCGATCCATGCGAACGGTCAGGTTGCACCTGCCGCGAACAACCAGCTGCTCCTCAAACAAGCAGCATGATTCCAAGTAGGCAGGAACGACGAATACGTAGGTAGTCGCCCTCGCCCGTTTCAACACATGGACACCGCTAGGTTCGGTGCCTTAATTTTTGGACATGTGCCGTTGAAGTGTCCCCGAGGTGGAGGTTGGGGGGTCATGCCCCGCAGCCTGTGGGACCCGATCGCCCATAGGGCTGCAGACCAGAATCACGATTGCGAGCTCTTCCTTGGTCACCTTGCCCACAGAGCTGTGAACACGAGCACATTCATCACTGCAGTTCGTCCGCGGGTCGACGTAGCGGGCCAACTTATTGATGCAAGAATCCGCCTCTCTTGAGCTGCCTAAATATTGCCAGACCAGCGACCAATACCTCGCGCCAACGGGCCAGCTTACCAAATTTATCAGGCACCCCTCCCCCACATCTCGCCTTGGCGCCTGGCGTTTGCCTTCCTTGAACCCTTCCTCATTCATATGCGAAAAAGCTGAGATGCTGACCTGGTCGTCTCGCGCTCGCAAAATGATCGATCTATTCTGATTTTCCCGGCCGCCTCGGACCTTCTCACAGCCATCTATCTATCGGCCCCGGCAGCGGTCTTCAGCCTCAGCACGCCGGCAACTTGGAAGTCGGGCCCGGCGCGGGGACATTTGGTCGCCGGATGCCGCAGTGGGGTTTCTGGCGAAATGATGCACACGAACTGGCTTCCCGCACCCACAACAAAGAGACTCCGTTGCCTAGACCAAAAGATCCCAGCATTGCCGCGATGCTGCCTCAACTTCGCAGGGCGCGGTTTCGCTCGGCCTAGAGTCAACATCGAGCACTGAGAGTGATGTATCGGAGTTGGCTCCATTGTCTCAATCCGCATTGCATCACCCACTTCCCATCTCGATAGGCAACCGGCATTGTGTGGGTCTGTTCGTTGTCCTCCCACACGCGAAACCCCCGACAAGCTGCTGACACATCCAACAATCAGTTTGAACGTCTCAATTATTCGCATCCTTCGACCAACCTTTGCCGAGGCTCACGGCCAACCTCACCTCCCACCTCCCGCTTCGCCGGGAACACAAACAGCTCAAAAAGAAAGGCCCACCCGACTGCCATGACTTCGGCCCCCAATCGACAGAGAACGCCATTGCCGCTAGCACTTTTCACCGCTGGCGCTTTCCACTGCAAGGGTCGTGTGTTCAGCAACACCGCCTCACAATCTAGCTTGTCGGGGTCTTGAAATTCCAAATCTCAAGCGCTGTGGCGAGATCCCCCCGGGGTGATGATATCTCCATCCGAGTCCCGATGCCAAGTTTTGCTGAGCCTCTGCTGCAGTATGCCCAGTTGGGATGCGTTTCCGACAATGTGGCATTGTGCGTGCCCCGTACGACGTTGTGTGGCTCCCGTCAGCGCTCGCCGCTTCTCGATCAAGCGAGCTGGGTCGCTGGGACGGGCCCCTTGACAGCGCTGATAGGGCGGAATCAAACCCATCGGCTGGCGGACCCATGCTGAAAATTCCACACCGGGCACAACAACACCCACATGCCTCGCTCCTTACAGGATCTGCCAGGCGCTGCACGGGAGATTGAGAATACCGAGCTCCGTCTTCTTTTCAAAGAACGAACGAAGTTGTTTCCACGCCGTCGGGCGCTCCCGCTAGGTGGCTGAACGGCGAAGATTGGCACCCTGCGGGACACGTGCATTGGCTTGGGCACCATAAAAGAGGAAACATTGCCCACGATTGGAAAAGATCCAAAAGAACTCTGCCGCTAGCTCGTGACGTTTCCCTAAGGGTCATCCAAGCAATTCTGGCGTGTTTCAGCTCACTCTAACTTATTCACTGAGTTTAACATCTTTCCGCCCACCCCCTTCCCGTTTCCTGAGCGGCCGGTGGTCGGTCACCAGTGAGCACAAATCCCCAGCATAAGGCAATACAGGGCAATTTCACAAGCGAACAGCAAGGCTCACACGTCACCAAGCCGGATTTCCAGGCAGAAACACCAGTCAGAGCTCAACTTGCAAGGCAGCGGCGATATTCCACAGCAACTGCCAACTTTGAGCCTTGGCAGCCGGCAAAACCGCCATGTGCCCCGACCAATCGACGCTATGTGTTCGCAGAGACTCATACAGCGATGAATAATGAGACATGAGGGAGCTGTGATGTTGATTGTGGCTTGGCGGGTACATCCCGAGGGATACTGGACTTTGATGTGTGGACGGCAATGAGGCACACTCACATACGCCACCACACTCAGTGCCTCATGCACACGGTCAGGGGTAACACACAGACCTAGGTTTCAACGCTTGGTATAGCCTCCACATAGGCCTGGGCTGATCTTCTCCTGTGTTATTGGCTTTCGTCTTGGCACGGTAGTGTCTGGAGTGCAAGCTGTCAGTACGCCTCGTATTTTCGGCCGACGAGTTGTCAACCACATGGCAACCCTGTCGCTCGGTACCTTTGACCTTCCCATTTCAGTGCTGCAAGGTACCGCGCTGTTTCTCGTTGTACCCCTGAGTAAGGGGCACAGCTCTTGGTATCATCAGCCTTTGTGATACCCGGACTCGGCAGTACTTCCCCGGGCCACAGTCAGTTGTATGAGCAAATGTTCGTGCCGACCTACAAACCGGAGACGGAACGTACGAGTCGAAAACCACGTGAACGGCAGCGTCAAGTGCGGTAGAGAGTCGTCACTGAGCCTGTCTGTATCCCTTCGGGTGTGGTTAGGAAGGAGGGCAGTGGACAGCGGTTGTCCACACAATCGGTATTGGTGGGCAGAAACACCCTGCCTGAGCCAGCCTCAGGCCGTCAGGTTCACGTTGGCGTACGAACTGTGGTTTGATCCACACCCTGCCTGCAAGCAAGGAAAGTTACAACCATCGAGCGAGAAAATGCCGCCCTGCGACCCGCCCTGCAGCCCGGGAAGATGCGTTACTAACAGCATACCCTGTCTCCATTCATGTTTCCTATTTCTCAGACGATGTCACCTGCCCTATCACTTCCATCCTCTCGATTCCAAAGTTTCTCGAGTCTTGGATTAGAAACCCAAAAGCGTTCTTTTGCGCCCCAGTGCCATTTAGCTTTCCGGGCACGAGGGGTAGGCGTAGATTCCGGAGGGCGGGGGCGTGGAGGAACGACCTCGCCGCTTCCTGTCCGACGGCTGAACGCCACCCCCCTCCACCCCTCCTACACACCTCCCACTCTTGCCGCCGTGGAACACCCCACGCCAAATGACTCGCTGAACTAGCGCCGGGGAATCACCGTTCTCCACTCACCGCCGGGTACTGAAAGCGCGTGTCACAACAGCATCTCCCCAACTTGGTAAGGCGGAGAAAGCCGTTGCGTCTGCAAGGAATCCACTGCCCCGCCTCAGTGGTCATTCTAGAAGGCCAACAGCCGATACCTCGGGCAACCTACCTGGTACTCGGCCTGGGCAGAGGTGGGCTGGGCCAGCAACTGCATGCGATATTCAGGCCACCGACTGGAGGTTACATGTAGCAGGGGATGCGAGAAGCTGGTTTGAGAATGGGCCGGTCAACTCACCAAAAATAGCACTCTTGAAAAGAGCCGCGACAAGATGCTTCTGAGAGAGTTGACAGACAGACTAACAGACAGAGAAAGTATCCACCGGTAGGCACGTTGTCATGCATTGTGTTGCTGAATGAGAAATGTCTTGGCCGGGATTCCTTTCCGAGAAGTTATAATTCCATACTTCTCTAGGCTCCCTTACGAGAATATATCTTACGATCAACAACTCAGAAGTGGTAACAAGATGGTTGACAAGAAGACATACGAGCGGTGCCAATCACGCTCAGAAAACCAGGGTCACTTACACAAGTCCCTAGCGGGAGACCCCACGCCTTGTGTGCTCTAAAAATAATCCGCCGACAATTTATTGATTTATTCTGTAGCACTGTGTAGACAGATCAGATCAGAGCAGAGCAGAGCAGACTAGACCAGGCGGATAGGGACTCATCCGAGCGGTTAAACCCATCCCCTCCAGATTTCCCCGACTTGGTACGTACGCAATATGTTGCATGTTCCCACAGGCCTGGCCTCCACAATGACCCACTAGGAAACCAACCGACCTACAAAACACAGTAGATAGGCCACATCCAAGCCGCAGCCGGCAGCCGCCATCCGCCATCCGCAACCCTACCCGACACCCAACTGCACCGCACGCAGATTCTGGCCATGACCAGACCCGACCGAATCCCGTCTGACGAACTGGCCGGTAAGTTCTAGACCCAGACCCCAGAATCCGGCCCGGACCAGATCCATCCCATATTGTCAGCGTCACATTGGCCGGACACTAAAACGCCAACCGGGTTTGGATCCGAAACGAAACGAAACAAAAACGCCACCATAACACTTGCTGGAATGCATCTGCCTATAGGCTAGTACAAATGGGGGATATTTGACGGACACACCCGAACGCCCGCGCGTAGCCCGGGGGTTGGAATCAATCCTTACCAACTGGGACAAAACCGCCAGAAAATATAGTTCTTGGAAAGGTGATACCGGCCATGATATTGCATGCGATTTGGGAGCTGCCTAGAGGTCCTACAAGCTGCTCGTTGAGAGCTGCCTGGAGGTATTTCCTCCATTTGACCCCGCACCGATGTTCGGACCAACCAGCGCTCTGCGGGTCTCAGTACTCCAACCTGACCTCACCGACAGGATCAAGATCGAACAGACAAGTGGGTGTCAGAGTAAATTTTCTTACGGTAAAATCATGCTATCGACAACCCGGAAACGCAAAGTACAGCCTAACTCCGTCCAACCCACAGATCTCCCGCGGAAGACAATCATGAAAATGAATCCGAATGTCGTCAGCGCGGCGTCTCTCTCAAACCATTATCCCCCCACGATACAACCAGGGTCACGTCTGCTGATCACGCATCAGAGCTCCTTATGACCCTTCTGCTTTGCCTCCTCCACCTTCTTCTTGGCAGCATCAGAGCCAATGTTGAGCTGCGTCATGACCCAGTCCCATGTCGCCTTGGCGTTCTCTCCGATCTTAGCGAAGATGGTTTCCGTGGGAGTCGAAGTACCGTACTTGAAGTACGTGTACTGTCGGCGGGCGAGAGCACGCAACTCGTTCAGGGAGGATCCCTGGGGAACGGGCTGGAAAGAGTTAGCATACCTTGAAGCGCGATCTGGGGGGCCCAACAACTCACAATGCCATAGCTGTCGAGATACGACTTCAATTCACTGTCACTCCAAGTCTCAAAAGTGCTGGCCTTGACGCTGTCCGTGGCCTTGGCCAGATAACTCGTCGCAGAGGCGTACGAATCTCCTCCAGCAGATGACGCTGAAGCATAGGCAGACTTGGCGGCCTTCAGCAGATCGTCCCGCGTGGCGCCGGCTTTCTCGCTGGCCTTTTTGGCAGCATCGTTGCCACTGGCCGCGATATAGTCCTTGAGATTGGCGTACGTGAAATCGTCGAAAGTCCAGGCAGTCCAACCGCTGGCGGCCTTGTGGGAGTGCTTGCGCACAAGGGCACGGAGCTCGTCAGTCTTCGAGGCGTGGGGAACAGGCTGTCTGTTGTTAGCGAGACTCCTTCTGGCGGAGCCTGAGACACTGGGACTTACCACACCACGGGCATCAAGATAACCTTTGAGGCGGCTTTCCGACCAAGTATCAACGGCCTTGTTGAACGCCGCTTCAGTCGCCTGAGATGCGGAATCAGTGGCCTTGGCATAACCCGACCCAACATTGGAGGTTGCAGCGCCGAACGCTGAAGCAGCAGTAGCGGAGACGGTATCGCCGAGAAGCTCAGCTCGGTGCTTACGGACCAAAGCACGGAGATGATTGACCTTGGTTCCTTGGGGGACTGCTTTCCGGTTAGTGACGCTCAGCCCAAGCAGGGAGGTGTGCGGTCTACCATTAATTCCATTCTTGTCACAGAACTCCTTGAGCTGAGACTCACTCCAAGCGTCGATAATCTTGTCGGTCAACGAGTCATAGGCTGCCTTAGTGCTAGCCTGCGCCTGGGCAGACTGTTCCTGCATCCGCAGGTACGCAAGGCGAGAATTGCGTCGGACAGAAGCAATCAACTTGTCGCGCTGTAAAAGCGGTTAGTACCATGCGATTGTTGCCTGGCAGGGCTCAAAACTCACCGTTGTGGGCTGAGGGGCAGGTACCCCATGAGTATCAAGCCACTCCTTCAGCTCCGACTCTGGCCAACGTTAGCGAGGGTGCGATGATGAGCAATCGATGCGGAGATCTCACCAGTCCAGGTCTCGTACAGCCAGTTTCCGGGATAGGCAGCGGTTTCGCCGACCTTCTGCGCCACTGTATCGTAGGCACTGCGAGCTTTCTCCAAGAGTGTGTCGCGCTTGCGGGGTTGGGGAACTAGATTGAATCAGCACGGATTGAGACTTGAGGGAGATGAGTTTGAGCTTACCAGGAATGCCATGGTGGTCGCAGAAAGCTTTGAGTTGGCTTTCGGTCCAGGTATCCAAGATCCAATCCTTGACGCTGGACCAAGCAGTCTGAGCTTTGTCCTCCGACTCGTACCAAACGCCTTGGACCTGGCTGATCAGCGAATCCTTGCTGGCTGCAGCCGCATCCTTGGTCTCGACTCCCTTCAGCTTCAGGTACTCATTGAGCTTGTCGGCATCCCAATCCTTGTAGGGGGTAACGACGTAGGAATTCCAATTCTTCTGCACAAGCTTCTCAAGCTCCTTGCGGTCGGCGGGGGTGGGGTACGGGACGTTGTGATCGGAAAGCCAGCGCTCCAGCTCCGTCTCGTGCCACTTGTTGTATGCTGTCGGAGCGAATGTCAGCGCAAGTTGTTGAAAATTGGGGGCATCTCTACCAAAACATACCAGCATTAGAGAACCAAGAGCTGCCAAGCACGGTGCTAGCCCCGAGGGCCAGCGCGATAAGGGTGGTCGCGATCCTCATGCTCGCTCAATCGTGGGTGTGTGTTGTGGTTGTCGTGGATCGTTTCCAGGGCTGAGATACAATACCTCGCTGTGTGGTGGTGAAAAGTGGGAGAGAGCAACGTTTTGTGAGTGGAGTGCAGTGCGGGAAATGAGAGCAAAGAAAGGTGACCTCACACAGGCAGCTGCAACCCGGGGAATCAAGGACGTCACTCCTGCCGATTGCGATCTGAAGCGAACGACCACCAAACGGGCCAATGAGCTTGCTTGTTCCTGCTGCCTGGGGCAGCAAGAGCAAAGGGCCAGCTACTGAACAAAAGCACATGCTTGGACGATCACCCAGGGGAAGATGCTCCGGCGCATATGACGTCATGATTCCCCTCCGCGCCACCAGCCATGGCTGCCCAGCGGCGTTGGATTTGTTTGTCTGACGGCATCATGTCGTGGGCGGATGCTTTAGGCGCACATGTGACGTCACTGCAGCGGAGCATTCCCGTTTGTTAGGGGGAATGGGGTGAGAGATGGGAGGTCGCACTGCTGCGATCCGCACCATCGTCCACAATCCAGCTTAATGCGGTAGCCACACATGAACCCGATATTTTACTCCCACGTGCCACACTACACTGATCAGTCCGCATCGTGCAATCCGATCTAGTCTATTCCCCATCCCCAATGTCCGTCAAACCTCGCGGCCCAAAAAGCTAGTTATGGCCGACCAAAATTCCTCGGGCACCTCGGCGACAGGGAAATGACCACAATCAAACACGACCAGTTTGGAGTCTCGTAACGCCTCGTGCAGCTCAACTGACCTCTGTAGACTCCAAAGAGCATCGTCGCGCCCCGCCACAATCAGTGTTTTGGCTTGATGCCCGGCGCTGCAGCCACGTGCATAAATACCTAGGCTTTCCCTGTCGAGTTTTCCCTGTCACTGAAGCGCCCAGGCGCGCGGCGGAACCACATCGTTCTCTATGCTGTCCGCCACGACAACCGCCTTGCTGTTGTCGCTGAAATAGTAGGGCAACAGTTTTCCAGGGCCTGGATGAATTCGTCGTCTGTTTGCGGTGGATTCGCGACAACACCCATGAGGGTGGCAAGGGCCGGTCCGTATACGGGATCATCTTTGCGCACGGATGCAAATCGAGCAGACGTGTTGTTCGGCGTGTTGTTGTTGATCTCGGCGGCCATAACGATCAGCTTGTCCACGCGTTCGGGATACAGGGCCGCATAAATCAACGAGATGCAGGCTCCGTTGGAGTGGCCGAACAGGACGGGGACGCTCTCGATACCGAGATGCTTGCGCAGGTGTTCAAGGTCGTGTGCCATGACCTCGATAGTCATCCGACTTTCATCTGCTGGCCGACTGGACAGGCCGTTGCCCCTGAGCTCAAAGTAGACCATTGTGAAGTGACTTTTCAGTGGCTTGAGAAGGTACGCGACAGAAGGGCCTCAGCCAATGTCCTGAGCGGCGAAGGCGGGCACCGCCTCTTGCACCCGGTAACGGAACCGAATGCCATCGGCTGAAAAGAAGCTATCGCCAGGGTTTAGGGGTGCTACCGTGGTTTGGATTGTCCTGTCCTTTCGTTAAATCACGCATTTTCGCTGCTCTTCAAAAGGAGAAGCCAATTATTGCCACCTCTGGCCGATGAGAACTGTGTTCTGCAGGTGAGTAATAACAACGTCGATATTTTGGCCGTCCCTCTCAGCTAACAGCGTGAAATCAGTCAGCAACTGTGCAATCCCATCAAGATTTCGTGCAACACATCAAATCGCGTTAGCAGCGGCAAAAGCTCGAAGTCATGACCCAAGCAACGTAACGGCTTCCCGGAACCTCCCGTTCCTAGCGTCAAATTGTTTACTCCGAAACCCGAACCACCCCGCGGGCTTTTTGTTCATAACTCCTCCTTTAGCCGACGTGACTAACAGTCTGCTGTTCCAGGTGTGTTAGTTTCAACGTACCTAATTTCCATCCTTCTGGATCCCAACACCAACAAGCGCCCAACGAGCAATCCACTCGGATCAGGCCCCTGCAGATGATATCTTGTTGCCCGCAGGCCGTGGTTCGTCATACCAACGAATTTCAGTGATCGGAGTTGTATCATTAATCAATGGAAGTCGGTGGAGGGCGGGACAAAAGCGCACTACATCCGCCAGCAATTCCGGTTCCACAACCGGGGGGAACCAACCAACTTACCCCCCTTGTCCGTTCGTTGTAACTAGAGGCTGACACCTAGTACTCCTACGTGGCCGGATTGTTGGGACGACATATGTACTGCGCGCCAACGTTGACCCGAATGCGACCCTACAGGGCTGAAACCCGAGCCATCCAATCCAATCCCATTCCGAGGCTACCATGCGCTTCGTGATCCTTCTTGTCACACCAGCCGCGGAATTTTTTCCCCATCCGAGTCATTCCTATATCTCTCTGTATTTGTACAGTAGGTTACACAACTGCACAACGGGCGATACCGATGAGCTTTTGTAGCATTGTGTAACCAATATTTCAAGTTATTTGTCTAGCCACATCCTCCTCTCTCAACGACATGGGCGGTTTCATCAAGCCGCGCGGTACAGTGCCGGCAGGCAAGAACGGATGGGACAAATCCCCCCACCTCCCCATCCCCTGATGGCCGCTATGACGGAAAAGGAAAATAATCTACTCTATAGCGACCAATGATACTTTGTGCGTTGCCTACAATCCTATCGAGGCCGTGCCCTAGTTTTATAATCTATATCGCAACCACTCCACTCCTGTCTTCTTTTGATGAGGCCGCAGTTATGTTGTACGTGCGTGACTGGAACTTGTCATGCACCCATTCATGTTGGAGGGGGCGTAACGGGGGAGCATTGGGGGATCGACAGGCAGGCCAACGCTGAAATTCTCGGTACGTGGATCATGACGGCTTCCATGTCCGTGTCAGTGTTAGTGTCAGTTAGGCCAAATCTGGTTCTGGTCTGGTATGTGGCTCTGTTGGGCATAGTGGCATGGCATGGCATGGCATATCGATTCCTTCGATTTTTGTGGGCAGGGGTTCATGGCTTTATTTTCATTTTACCCTGAGGGTTAGGTTAAGGGACTCAGGTCCAGCCGCTGTGTTGTATTCAAGTTTGTCATTCATGTTCGTTTACGCATTGATCCTTTGTCGGGCTCCTTTGTCGGTTCTGTTTGTTGTGGCCAGGCCATTGACCAACAGTGAATGAAGCCAGCCATGGCGGGCAGGGATGAAACAGATTGAAATCTACGCCACTATGTGCAAATGTACCTAGGCTACGCTACGCCAGTGACGCCACTATGTTACAAAGCAAGTAAATAAATACCCAAGGTACCTAGTCAATCGATAAGAATGACATGTAGCTGCCTGCATACCTGCCTAGGTAAGGCACGTACCTAAACACCTAAATGTTATCAAAAAAGGCGGCACGTCACGGCACAGGCGGCCCCTAAACTGGCATTCTCATTGTATCTGCCGGCTGTAGCGTCGTACAAATGCAACGCCATCTTGTAACTTGTAAGGCTTTCTCGGGTGTTAGAAAAAAAGAAGTAGTTGCCTAGGAGCTAGATACCTACCTACCTACCTACCTACCTACCTACCTACCTACCTACCTACCTACCTACCTACCTACCTACCTACATACCTACATACATACATACAACTTACCAAAGATGCCTATATTGCACCAAGCGGGAACTTCCAAACAAGAGATGGATACCTACCTAGGTTCCTTACCTAGCACGGTATCTCACCTCACCTCACTAGACCAGACAAATTGACAGTGGGGAGATTTCATATCATATCACGGAAAAGTTGCTATTCGAACCACATGCACCCAAAAGCTAAAGCTCCAAAAGACAAAGGCGCAATACCTGCATAGGTACCTAGATACAAAGAGACCTAGGGGCTCAAAACCCAGCAATTATTATTCCTCCATGCTCCATGTACATACATACACATCCACGCTGCTCCATGCTCAATGTAGGTACACACTGCACACTACAATACACTACATAGTACATAAGGTACACAGACCGTACTAGTCTAGGCAATTGATGCCTCTGAACAAGATGGTGATCTAAAACAACTAGAGCCCTTCCGCTGATGTGGCTGGCGGCGAGGTGACATGTAATCGGCTGGCCGACGGGTTTGTCTGGCATGAGACGAAAGCCAAGTGAATCTCCTCCTCTTTCCAGACTGGGCGAAAAGCCAAGTGAGTCTCCCAGATGAAAGCCAAACGAGTCCCTTCCCATGTTGGACAAAAGCCAAGTGAATCTGCCAGACAAGGGCCAAACGAATCCCTTCCGGACGAAGGCCAAACAAATCTCCTCCCAGATGAAAGCCAAAGCCCATCAAACACCGGGTTTCCAAAGGGTACGGGTACGGTGCAAACCACCCCCCCTCCCATCCTTCTATCCCTTTTCTTTCTTGTGCACAGCACGGAATAACAGCAGCACACATGGCACAGCACAAAGTCCTCCGGATAATACGTGGACAACCCTACAAGGTGTCCTCTCGTCCCATGTCCTCAACCTCTGCAGAGTGCTCGCACCACGCCACGCTGGCAAAGATCTTCCCGGTGCGTGAAAATAACAAAAGAAAAAACAGCTACTGCTGTGGCGGCGGCTGCGGCTGCAACGGCGGCGGGGGTCGCCAGAAAGTATTGGCCCCCCGTCGAGTCGGGGGGTTTGCCCGGGGCAGCAAATCGCAAGGGTCGGGGCCTGTTTTTGTTTCTCTCCATCAGTTAAAGGGCTCTCTCGTTTTACTGATTTGATCTGATCTCTGTTGATCCGATCTGAACAGAACGGGAAAGGAAAAAAAAAAAAGGGAGTGAGAGAGAAACGGAGAGAGGGGGAGAAAATACCAAACTCGCAATATACACCATGTTGCTTAAACTCCCTGGACAGGGCCATACGCGCCGACTCGGCCTGGCAGCGATAACTTCCAAAGCGAAACTCCACCAGGGCTCGCTCTTCGGTTCCCATGGCGGCGGCGGCGGATACCGCGGCGGTAATAACCTCATCGACCTGGAACTCAATCTTGCTGGCAAAATAACTGAACAGAGACCGTTCGTTGACCAGGCTGCGTGGTCCGCTAATGATCAGGACGCGCGACTTGCGGCCGCCCACATCGACTTCGCCAGAGCGAATGCGGTTCCAGACCACATGGCCAACATAAAAGGGCCGGCCGGCGACGACGAATCCCGTGCTCTGGTACCGGTCAAAGAACCGCTTGGCCGCGACGCGCTCAAAAAACACCACTTTGGCCGCACACGTCTGGTGGCCACGAGACGGCTCCGGTCCATTGATATGTGTAGCGTAGATGCGGCCCATGTTGCGAATGCTAGCGAGTAAAAGGTGCGTGGTTAGGTCGGGGCTGAGACCGGTGATGAAGACACTGCAGTTCTCTTCCTCGGGGATGAGCGCGGATCGGTTCCTTTCCAGATCCGGATTCCCACGATAGTTTGGAGAAAAGCCTTTCACCATGAGGTCGAGCGCTTGGCGAGGGGAGCAACCGTTTGGGGCACAAGACACCATGGGGTGGAAGACGTGATCGTTTCGGTAGTTGCTGTTGTTACTGCTGCCGTTGCTCGGACCGCCACCGGTTGACATGATGGAGGGATACGCGGGCATCATCACCGTCGTGCTCAAGCTGCTGCTGGTGCCGCCGCTAGCGGTATACGCGGGAGCAGGAGGTGCAGGATCATGATGATGATGATAATGCTGAGAGCTGCTGCTACCATCACCACCACCCGAGAAGGCTGGAGCAAACACAGGAAGTGTCAGTCGCGGTGGGTGAAGAGAGTGAGGTTGTTGGGTGACGAAACTTGTGCCGGTATTGCCGTTACCATTGATGGCCGCAGAGAGGATCGGGTTCCGGACAGCGCCGCCAGGACGGCTTCCAGAAGAGGGAAGCACATGGCAGGCCCTAACCCCCCATCGTTGCGCAAAGGGATCCGCGGTGCCTTCCAGAATGTTTTGTTGGACCGGCTGCCACGAGTTTCGGCGGGGTGACGGCTTGGCCGCCGCGGCGGTTGGGGGAGCAAAGGGTGCGCCAAAGGTTTCCTGGCTGGCTTCCATGAGCGGCGTCTGTGCTCGCGTGCCCTGGGTGGTCGAACTGCCCATGGCAAAGGCGCTGTTGCCGATTAGAACTGAATTGTCTTGACAGAAGCTTTCAAGATTACTCCAGTGCTGCGGAGTAGAATGCCGTTGGCGTCCGGGTGATGCGTGGATTTGGAGGGGGTGCGGCTCACGCCAGGTCACAACTGGGCTTGCCTGAGGTCCAGAGTGGTAGAAAGTAGAGTATTGGTGCTCGGGTCTGTGGTTGTGAGCTTGGGTGTGGGCGCTGATAATATTCCCGCGAGGAGGAAGAGGAGGAGGAACGGGGACAGCCACAGAATGGCGGCGAAAGTCAATAAAGGCGGGAGGCGGGGCCGAATCCCTCCCAGTAGTTAGAAGGCCGCGACGGGGCTCGGGGCGGGTCCCGGGCCCGGCGTTATAAGCGGATACCCCGTACCCTGATGGCTGTGGCTGATAACGGGGTGTCTCCGATCCGTTGCACGACGGCCCCTCACTGGAGGAAGAACTGGCAAGACTCAGACGCGAGAGTTCATCCGCAGGAGCATCGAGAACCGAATCAGCCTGACGTTCTGATGGATCTGTTGTAGTTGTGCCTAGGGTGGTTGAACCAGATAGTGCGCTATTGTCCTGTGCTGACGGGGACGATCGGCGTGAGTTGCGTGTTGCCTTGTCTTGCGCCAGTGCTTGGCCTTCATGATGAGCGACAGTCGGTCCCTGACCAGTCATGATGACGATAGCACGGTTTGTCGTTGCAGTTGGACGTTCTCGGAAGGTGAGGAATATCTTCAAGTGGCGTCTGGTCCAGAGGGAAAAGTTGGCGTGTTCGACAGAGAGGCCAAAAACAAGAAATCACAAGAGGACAATTATCGTAGAAGTGCAAGAATTTATAGTTCAGGGCTTCGTTTCACACTGCTTCTCGTTCCATCTCGGGCGTGCTAAAGGCACCTGCGGTCTCCAACAAGTCTCATTCATGTCTTTGTATACAGTGCTGAGGATGGCCAAGTTTTCCCGAGACTTTCAGGCTTGGATCGAGTCTAGCCGTTGTTGTGCGCAAGTGTGCGGTGATATTGGGCCAAAATTTAAGGGAATTCAAAGTGACGAGGCGTAACAAGGTTTTATTCGGCTCTTGGATTTGGCTGACTGGGATGTCTGAGGCATAGTCGTGATAGAAAGACGAAGGAGGGGCAAAAAACCAGCATGGCCTGTGGAAGGAGCGATGTAGAGACACTGGTCCAGGAATCAGGACAAAGGGAAAGAGCAACTCTAGACGAATACTGTGCGCCTGAGATTCCGACACAGACGCTGCTTCAAGGCAGGTGAGACTTGTGAGGCTTTGCTGCTGGTCGAGATTTAGGTCAAGACTAGACTCTCCGAAGAACGGCCTTTCAAACGCCAACAGTAGTTTGTCTCGGCGATGACGCACAGCTTCTCCACTGTGCCTCGTCGGCCTTCCGCCTTGGAGGTGCCTGGTGTTGCATTCAACCAACGTGGGGGGTCGTTTGTGCTTGCACCGTACCTTACATATCTCGGGGAGGCCCAAGCAATGCAGTACTTGTTGTGTACTGCAGCATGGCTGGCTACCAAGGTATCTATTGAGGTGCGAGATAAGGCAACCCGATAGCGCACTTGGATTGTGGCGCAGATTTCCGTACGCTTCGCTGTCACCGCCGTGTTTAGACAAACAATGAGTGCCGCGCCATCGAGCAAGCCCTTTGGCAAAAGCTCACAATGGGGATACAGCGAAAAGCTACCCCTGAAGGAGCGGGTGGTCCAAATAGATGTCTTGTTTGTCGGGTTTAGGTCAGACTGAAGCTCACGCCCAAAAAGCATATCTATCCCGTTTTAACACAACTTCTTACCGACGGTATGAATAGGGCACGAATTGTTGGTCACAGATTCAGTCAGAGACACGCATCCCAGAACAAAGGGTGGACGCGAGAACCCCGTTTGCATCTCGGTCGACTATGCGCGTGGCGAATCTACATGGCCGCCCGTGATTGGAGGAATATCTCCGAGATGTTTGCGGAAGTTCACTCAACCTAAGGCACAGAATACCTTCGACGGACGTGTTTGAAGATATAAAGAAGTTCAGGTTCTCAAATATAACCCAGACTTGGATTCCCAAATCCGGGCAGCTAGTCTTTTCGACAACTGCATGCATATCTCCTGCATGACGCGGGAAATTTGTTGGCCTGACGTACGTCCGACTTGAGCTAGCAGGGGTAAATACTCAAACGGTTGGGCATCGGTTTGCGCTAAACCCACAACATCCACCCCCCATCATACTTTGTAACGATCCTCTTCCCCGTTTGCCTCTGTTGAACACTCCGGATTTATCGCCTCGACACGCAATGGAGCCCCAACTCGGCGAGGTAATCCAGGCGCTGCACCGGGACCTGGCCCGCAAGTACGCGCGACATGGCGCCAAAATTCAAGAATTCTGGCGGTCTTTTGACCCGGCCCACCGAGCTCGATGCATGAAGGCAGGTGCGATGAACGGCATCGTATTGCAACACCCCCTCGATCGCGCCATGGGAAACGTCTACAAGATTGTTCCGGACTGGAATCTCCGCGACATCACTTCCAGCCCCGACAAGCTGCTGGACATGCTCGAGGACCGCACTTCCAAGACACTCTGCGAGCAATTCCTCGAGGGTGTAAACGGAGAACCTGGCGACCGGGACCTCATCCACGAGATGATGCGCACCAGGAACCTCCGCCATATCGACCCTTTCAAGGACTGCTACACCTTCTTCATGGACGATAGTTCATACGGTAAATCCTTCAGGATCCTCCAGAAAAAGAAAGAGACGCTGGCCGGCTTTGCTCCTGCTATTCGAGCCGGCGTGTGCATCCCCCAGTCTCATGGTGAGCTCGTCCTCCACCGGCAGGACACTCTACTCCAGTCCCTAGTTATCATCATCGACGATATCCTGGAGGAAGGCTCCAAGACCAGGAAGCAGGGCAATGCCCCGAAGGCTGATAACTCTGCCGCCCTGGCCGGTGCATTCTCCAAGCTCTCCACCCAGCCCAAGCAAGGAAAACTCTCCATCCATGATCTTATTTCGAGCGTCCAAGACTACCGATCAGCGCTCGAGGAGAGGCTCGATCTGGTCTCATCGGAACCGATCGTCTTAGCTCATGACGTCAACCACTACTTCTTTACCAGACCCGAGCTCGTTCCCGATGAGAAGGGGCGGATCCCCGGCGTCCACACCGACGATTATATCAGCGGTGCGGTGCTTGACGCTCTCCGGAATGCTGTCCAAGCGTCTGCCACTTGGCAGTACATCGACCAGCTTCTCGGACTCCTGAACACGAACCCGGACAAGGTGTACCGCCCCATCATCGTCCAGGAGATCTCCAACCTCTGCCATCTCGAGTACACTCGCGCACAGCAGGCGTTCAAGCGCAGAGTCCAGACGGACTTGGGAATGAAGTGGTTCAAGCGTGTCTCCAACGTTTACGACAAAGCTGGCAATGTCCGAGTCACCATCAAAGGCAACCCCGAAGACCTCACCCGGTCTGATCCCCAGCTTCATTACCTGCTGCGGCTCTGCCAGCCAGAAACCACCGCCGCCAAGGCCATTGACTGGCTCCAGAAGCTGGGCGATCTCCACAGCTCCCATCCCGAAGAACGGGACAGACTCCAAGCGCGAGAGGTCGAGTCCCTTGCAAATCTTGCCATCATCACCGCCTTCATATCCGACATCACGCCGACCATCTCCATGCCAGCTGCTTCAAAGAAGAAGAGCCAGTTATTTGTCTCACGGGTCCATGACCTCGAGGCGGAGCTCAACCTGCTCAAGAAGGACCTTGATCTCCTTGATTTCGCATCTCCCATTGACAACCTCCTTGAACCGGGCATGGCCGAAGGGGCACTGAAAGCCCTTGATGACTTCATCGTGGATAAAACCGGCACGAAGCTGGGCTTCCTATACCAAGACTTGATCCAGGACTGCCTCGCCGAGCTCAACCACCAATATCAACAAGCCAAAGCCCGTCTGACCAAGACCGAAGTGCCTCCGCCCCTCCCGTTGACGGTACCCGAAAAGCCCGAGGAGCGTATCCAGCACCGTCGCCAAAAGGAAAAGACCCGGACAACCAATACGTCTGATTTTGAGATTCGCGCTTCGGACAAGAAATATACCGACGACGATTCTTTGTTGAAGACGGTGAAAGAGGAGATCAAACCAGCCCCAGTCTACAAAGTCAGCTCCGCCACCGCCCAGGTTTTCTCCTCACTGTTCAAAAAATCCCTAGCACGCAGCCCCGTCAGCTGGGTTTCCTTCACAGCCGCCATGGCGGAGCTAGGGTTCTCCGTCGTGCCCAAGTTTGGCTCGGTCTTTACGTTTTACCCTCCTCCGCCTTCTTCTTCTCCCCCTCCCGAAACCCCCGAGGCTGTGCAGCAGCAGTCCCCCAACCCCAAGAGGCGGCCTCTTACGCTTCACCGACCGCATCACTCTCACATTGAAGGCTGTCTGAGCCTGATTTATGCGCGGCGGTTGGAGAAGGCGTATGGTTGGGGTGAGGATACATTCAAGACTGCTTGAGGCCAGGCTGTGTCTGTCTTGGATTTTTGCATGGACGTGAATCTCTCGATATGACTAGGTACCTACTTGTAGGCAGGCAATGCATGTACTCGGGAAGGGGAACGAGGAACCATGGGTGGTTCAGGTTGACGCTTTGAGAGATGTGCATTATGTATCTCAAGCATATCATGGATGGACCTATGTCAAACCTACCGCTGATGGACATGATTTTGTGAGACGATTAGAGCTAAGAACGTGGGAAATAAAACGCTTGCTAGTCTACGTGTAGGTAGTCGTAATACTAGCTTGTTGATGATAAACCTGACTCTACACGGTGGGAATTAGTTTAATTACCTGTGGTTTAATGTGCTGATGATGGTGATTGAATTTATCTTAACGTTTGTTGAACTGTAAGAAAAAGAGGTTCCTACAAGAAAAACTGCGAGTGCATCACACCCATTCTATTCCCCAGGTTTACTTGCATAAAGGTCTTTGCCACCCGCCTCCTTTTTGCCACCACCCACTGAGCTGCAGGACTTCGGCAGTACGGCAGCCGGCCGATGCAGCGAGCGAGTGGGTGGGCCTGCCGGCAAGAGAACCCCGCCTGCCCCGGACTCACTCCATTCCCAAAACTACCACTATAGCTACCCAGCGGAGATAGCGTCGGATGTGCGCATCCGCAAAGTTGGTTAGCGGTCCCCGCCGCTAGTTTACAAACTACCAGGGGGGATAGTGGGGTGTTGGAAGCGGAAGGCGTTAACCCCGACCGAGATGACGAGACTTTTTCAAAAAAAAAAAAGAATTTTTCTTCTTTTTCTCTACTTTCCTTCTTCCCAGGGTTATAGCACCTTTCTTTGTTCTAACCTTCATTGATACCGTGCCTCCGCCCCTCCTCCGGATTGGCGGCGGTGCTGATACCAATGGCAACCCCGACCAGTGCTGCTGCGATCGAGGAAAAATCCTTGGGCGGCGCGGCCCAGTCGCCGACTTCGGATAGCGAATCGGTACTCAGCCAAGTCGTTGAAAATGCGGGCGTCGGCGCCGACGGCGAAGAGCAGCCAGTGGGTCTGCCGCTTTCCAAGGCGAGATGCATTGCGTTGGTGATCACAGTGACTGGTGCGGCGTTTCTGAATGTAAGTCTTTGTTCGGTTCTCAGTCTCCGGAACTGTTTATCCGTAGGTAGCTGACGAGAGACACCAGACAATGTCCGCCCAGGCAGTGGTAATCATCTTGCCGACAGTTGGACGAGATCTGAATATCCCAGAGGCTCGCGTGCAGTGGGTGGTCTCGGCATATTCGCTGGCCTTTGGTTGTTTCTTATTGCTCTGGGGAAGGATTGCAGATATATATGGCCGTCGCAAGATTTTCATCTGGGGGTCCGCCTGGGTCGCCATCACCACAGCCGTCAACCCCTTTCTGCCGAATGAAATTGCCTTCGACTTGTTCCGAGGTCTGCAAGGCCTGGTAGGTCCAGCTCTTTGCTCGAATCGAAAGCTCAGTGTTAACAAGAGGATTAGGGAGCAGCTGCGAATGTGCCAACAGCAATAGGGATATTAGCGGCAACCTTTCCCCCGGGGAAGGCGAAGAACTACTCGATCAGTTGCTATGGTCAGCCTTATATCCCAAACTATACCCGTATCGTGAGCTGACAACTATCTAAACAGCCGCCGGCGCTCCATTGGGCGCAATCTTTGGTAACCTCATCGCAGGCCTTGTTGCAAGTTTTGCATCATGGAAATGGGTGTTTGGTGTCATTGCTATCATGGCCGCCACCATCACTGTTGCTGGAATCCTCATCATCCCGCCTCCGAAACATACACTTCACGAAGAAGGAGCCAGCGCCAAAGCCTCAGTCGATTGGCTTGGCGCGTTCCTCATCACGGCCGGTCTCTTCGCCCTCTTGTTCGCGCTCACCGAGGGTAACGTTGTGGGTTGGTCAACGCCATGGATCCCTGTGCTTATCGTGGTCTCGATTGGCCTGGTCGCACTCTTCATCTATTGGCAGCGGTGCCTCGAGAATGGAGGAACCCGCGCGCCCATTATGAAGGTCTCAGTGTTCCACAGCAAACGATTCAGCGCTGCCATGATGACGATGGCGCTGTTCTTCAGCAGTTTCAACGGGTTTCTCGTGTATGCGACCTACTTCTACCAGGACTACCAGGGCCTGTCGGCACTCCAAACGACGTTGCGATTCATCCCGACAGGTGTTGTCGGTGCCATGACAGCCGCCGTCGTTTCGCAGCTCCTGGCCATCATCCCAGCATACAGAATGCTCGCCGTGGGCAACCTATGTCTTTCCATCGCATGTCTGCTCTACGCTGTTCCGATTCCGTCTGACACCATCTACTGGGCGTCGGGGTTTCCAGCCATGGTTCTGTCGGTGTTTGGCGCAGATGTGGCGTGGCCTTGCTTGATCTTGTTCACAAGTCTCGCGCTACCGCAGGAGGACCAGGCGTTGGGCGCTGCGCTCGTCAACGCCATGGGGCAGGTAGGGAGGGCGGTGGGGTTGGCGATTGCGACGGCCGTTCAAACGGCGGTCATGGCGAGGGAAAGGGGCGTTTCGGTTGAGGAAGTAGGGCGCGTTGAGCAATGGGAAGACGCGTCATTGTTGGGTATTCGCGCAGCATCCTACTTCAACGCTGCATTGGGCATATGCGCACTGTTAGTCGTCCTGGTAGCATTTCGAAGTTCTGGTATCATTGGAAGAGCGGGAGGAAAATAGCATTTTCGGGTCATAACTCATCCTGGACCTGGGGCCTCTAATCAGCGGGCGTTTCCGTTTGCAGCAGCCCCGATAGTGACAAGCGCGCGTTTCTGTTCATCCCACACTGCCAGCTCTTTTCCGCTTCCTTCTTCAGTTTTGCTCTTGGTATCGCTATGTTAGCACGTTCTAGTGAAAGGCCTAAAGGTCTCATGAATAGCCTTGGAATCCTGAGTGTGGTCTAGCCGGCTCGCTGTCTACTCCTGTTTTGTGACCCACTTGGAGCCAATAAGAGCGCCGTGTCTTTGGCCGGGTGAATAACATGGCATTTGCACCTGCCTAATCCAGACATAAAGGATGGGCCACGCAAGGCATGACGATGCCGCCAAATGTAAATTTCTGGCGCTGACTAACCACCGTGCCGAGCACAGGAGCAATGCAGCAAAATGTGCCGTTTGACCTGCTGTCAAGACTCCGTCATGTTCTTTTTGCACCGTTGCCCATCCAAGGCACAAGCACTCACTCACCCCCGATCAATGACATGAACAGCTCTCGGAATATTTGCAACGATGCCTCATTCGGGCCCGGGGTTCACGGCCCGGAGTGTCGAGGAGGTTTCGACTTCACGGGTAGTGTACCACTCCTCGGGATCCCCAATGCGCTATGTGACTGATCGATGCGAAACAGTGCTCTTCGAAGAAAGTATTCTCTCGATCCTGCCCTCGACTTGTTTCCTCCTCTTAGCCCCCCTCCAAACCTTCAAGATATTCAAGAGCGCTACCGCCGTGAAGTCTTCGTTGCTTTGCATCGCCAAATTGGTTTGTGTTCAGCGCTCATCACCGTCGGTAACTCTTGGCTTACCTTGCTCCATAGCTAGCAATCTGCATCTATGGTGGCCTACAACTCGCGCTACTCGTTCTACGGTCCTCGCCATCCTTTTACTCGAGTCAGTTATCGGTTGCCTCCTCTGTCCTCGGCCTATGCGTCGCTCTGGGCCTCGCCGTCTTGTCCCCCATCGAGCACAGGAAAAGCCCGAGACCCTCGTTCTTCATCATCACGTACCTACTTTTTTCTGTCACTTTCGATGTTGCTCGCACCCGAACAGCATGGCTTCTCGCTTCGAATGACCCTGTCGCCGCAGTCATCACAGCCTCGCTTGTTTCCAAGCTTACAATTCTTGTCTTGGAAGCTGTCGATAAGCGAGGGATACTAGTCGAGTCGTATCGCTACCTGTCGCATGAGACGACCAGCGGTCCTTTGAATCGTGGAGTCTTTTGGTGGTTGACTCCTCTCCTTGCAGACGGGTGGAAGCGTGTCTTGTCTGTCAGTGATCTCTTTTCCATCAGTGAGAAACTCGCCTCTGTCAGAGTTGAACAAAAGCTCCGGGCTGTGTGGGAAAAAGGCAAGTCCCCTCCCTTCTCGGCACACTTCATGTTTCTGACGAAAGCTACCATCTCAGATCATTGGAAGGGGAGAAATAGCCTTGCGCTGTCAACCATGTGGGCTTGGCGATACGAGATCGCGAAGATCATGTTTCCACGGTTCTGCGTCGTCGCCTTGCAGCTGTCACAGCCTTTCCTGATTCAACGAGTGATTGAAACCCTTTCGGACCCGGATAGCATACAGATGAGGAACCACGGATATGGTTTGATCGGCGCTGTGGCAATCGTCTATCTGGGAACAGCGGTAAGATAACAAACCGGACGAAGTCAGGAATGGCACTGATGAGCGGGTCACGCCAGGTCGCTACTGGGTTTTACCAGCATCTTGGTTTCCGCCTTATGGCCATGATTAGAGGAGGGTTGATCTCTCTGATTTACCGGAAGGGTCTGCAGCTGCCATCCAGCGGTGCGAGTGATTCGCCAGTTATGACGTTGATCGCAACCGATGTCGAGAGAATCTGCGAGATTTGGCACTTGATGATTCTAGAAGTGGTCCCGGGCTCAATTCAGTTGGGAATCGCCGTCTGGCTGCTTCAACGGCAACTAGGTGCCGTCTGCGTTGCCCCTGTCATCTTGGTGTTTTGTAAGTTTGCTGGCCGCCCTTCCCTACGTCTTTCTGACATCCGGCACAGTGGTCACCGCTGTCACCCTCAAAACTGCCACGTACGTCACGGCTCGACAAAAATCATGGTTTGAGTCTATTCAAGACAGGATCAATTTCACGACACACATACTAGGCTCCGTGAAAAGTGTCAAGATGCTCGGCCTAACCGAGAAGTTCGAGACAATGATTCAAGCACTTCGAGACACGGAGCTTGAGGTCTCCAAGAGGTTTAGGAGGCTCTCAAGCTTCAACATTTGCCTGGGTAATATCATCCTGACATTCCGAAAGGTCTAAAATACTAACCTAGGTGTGCAGTGAACGTCCCAACAGCCTTCTCCCATTTCTTCACCTTCGCTGCATTTGCCATAGCCGCCGAGCTGCAAGGTGTGGACTCCTTCTCCGTCACGCAGGCGATTACCTCACTCTCGATTCTAAACATCCTCATGGATCCACTGGGGCTTCTCATCTATGTGATCCCTCAGGGCTATGCCGCGTTGGGGTGTTTTCAGAGGATTCAAGACTTTTTGTCCACTGATAGCTGGGAAGACCAACGACAACCAGCCGCCGAGGCTAGGTCCAGTCTGGAATGCCCCGGGGTACCCGAAGCGAAGATCGGTGATATCCCACTTACCACTGAGGCCATCTCTAAATATAAATCCAGTCGCATCGTCGTCAAGGACGCCGTCTTCGGTTGGAAGGATTCTCCCGTCGTGAACGACGTCAACTTACACATCAGCGAAGGTATGAAACTGACGCTCATTCTGGGTCCAGTGGGCTGTGGAAAATCAACTCTTTTAAAGGGGCTTCTTGGGGAAACTAGTATCCTGAGCGGCAGTGTCTGGGTCCGCACCAAACAGATATCCTTTTGTGACCACAACCCCTGGCTGACGAGTGGTACCATCCGTGACAACATTGTCGGGCATTCAGAGTTTGAGAAGGGCTTTTATGACGCTGTCATTCACGCATGTACCTTGGATATAGACCTAGAGAACATGCCCGATGGAGATTGCACAGCGGTGGGAAGCAAAGGGGTAACCTTGAGCGGGGGGCAAAAACAACGGATTGTAAGCACACATATTTCATCGTCTCAGGTCCAAGCTTACGCTGCCATAGGCTATTGCCCGAGCTCTCTATGCACGCAAAGAAATTGCCATCTTCGACGACGTTCTCACTGGGCTTGATTCCGTTACCCAAGTTGTCCTCCTGAAGAGGGTGTTTGGTCGTAACGGCTTGCTTAGGAAGCTGGGAACGACCACAGTCCTAGCAACACATGCCGGTACGTTTGTCCGCGTGTTTGATCTCCTCGACGCTCCAATCTGAAGCGTGAATCTAACCAAAGCCAATGAATCTTAGTTAATCAAACCAACATTGCCGACCATGTCATACTGCTCGATGATCGTGGGAGCATCCTAACGCAAGGGGCTCCCGAAGGTCTGTCTGTTCCTGATGACTTCGTTACTCCGGCACCGGAGAAGAACACCGGCGCTCCGACCACGCCTGGCGCTGTCTCGGATCCTGCGCCTATTCCCCAAGCCGAAGACAACCTGGCCGAGCAGCGGCAAGTCGGCGATATTTCTATTTATAAATACTACTTCGCTTCCCTCGGCTGGATCGGTCTTGCTATTTTCTTGGGTTCAGTCTTTCTGAATGCCGCGTTTGCATCTGTGAAATGTGAGACTCCAGGGGCTTATGTCTTGGATCAGAGAAGCTAACTGAGGCAGATGTCTGGCTTACCCTGTGGTCCCAGAATAACAGCAAGACGGGAGGGGTCAATCTTGGCTACTGGTTAGGGCTGTACGGCCTCTTTGGAATTCTTGATAGCATTTTCCTCATCTTTGCAGTTTAGTAGGTCTTATCGCCAACCATTTCCGCGCCAGCCCTATCTCTCGAGGTGAAGTATCTGACATCTCCAGCTATCTATACGTGGTCATTGTGCCAAGGTCTGCACAGAATCTCCACTGGGTTGTTCTTAAAGCGGCAATGAGGTCAGTGTTTGTCTGTGCTCCCAGCAATATCTACCTAGCTAACGTTGCGTATTTAGGGCCCCAATGTCTTTTTTATCCCGAACAAATACCGGCAGTTTGATAAATAGGTGAGTTGTGCAACCAGGCTTTTTGATACCTCCTGAGTGCTCACCTCCAGGCATAGGTTTAGTCAAGATATGAACCTTGTAGACAGGACGCTTCCGGCAGCAATGGTCAATGCGGCTTTCCGTAGGCTCTCCTGCGATCTAGCTCTTGTGGCACTTACTCACGGGATTAGACCTTGCTGGGTGCCTATCAGTTGCAGCCCTTGCGATCGTGGCGGTCAGCTATACCGCCGCCGTGATGCCATTCCTCTGTGTCGCCATCTACTTCTTGCAGAGGTTCTACCTCCGGACTTCTCGGCAACTCCGCCTTCTTGAGTACATATGACCCCTTTCCGTCTAGGTATCAAGCCACATTGTTTACATCTTTTTTCCAGACTCGAAGCCAAGGCTCCGCTATACTCCCACGTTCTTGAATCACTCGACGGAATGTCCAGCATTAGAGCATACGGCTGGACAGATACATACATGACCAAGAATCTCCAGCATCTCGACACGGCTCAGAAGCCATACTACCTTTTACTCTGCATCCAGCAATGGCTAACGCTGGTGCTTGGGCTTATCGTGGCAATTTTTACCACCCTGCTAACAATTCTCGCGGTGATGCTTCGTGGCAGGATCGACCCTGGCTTCTTCGGTCTGGCTCTAGTCAACATGTCGCGATTCTGTGAGTCACTTGCCAGATTTGTCAGCTTCTGGACATCACTCGAGACTTCTCTTGGTGCTATTTCTCGGGTCAAGTCGTTTTCGGAAGAAACCCCAGCAGAACAGGAAGCAGAAACTGGGGAATCTGCGCCCAGGCCACCGGATTGGCCTGTCCAAGGCTCTTTGGTTGTTGAGAATTGGTCAGCCAAATACACGGAGTACGTAGTCTCGATGTGTCCTAAAATTCTTTTCTGTCTGCTAACTTCCTTCCAAGCTCACTTGTCCTCGACAATGTTAGCCTTTCTATCTCACCTGGTGAGAAGGTCGCGATATGTGGTAGAACTGGCAGGTACGCCGAGAGTCCTCCCTGGAAGGTCCAAGTACATCAATCTAACCGGCTATTTGTAGTGGGAAGAGCTCTCTCGTCTCATCGATCTTGGGAATGGTAGATGGTGTCTCTGGAAGAATTCTCCTCGACGAAATCGACCTCTCCACTGTTCCCAACGACACGATCCGCCAAAAGGTCACATGCGTCACGCAAGACCCATTCCTGTTTGGTGGTTCAGTCCGACTCAATGCCGACCCCCTTGGAAGAGCAACAGATGACGAGATTATCGCGGCTCTCGACAAGGTTGGCCTTTGGTCAGTAATCCGTCGGGGTGATGTTGAAGGCGGGCTGTTGTCTGCAGACGAAGCACTGGATGTCATAGTTGATGACAAGTTCTTATCGCATGGCCAAAGGCAGCTGTTTTGTGTTGCCAGGGCATTATTACGGAAGAGTCCTTTTCTGATACTCGACGAACCGACTAGCAGGTATGTATCGCGTGCATTTGAGTCACCTTTCTATGATGCTGTAGCAGCGGCCTACTAACCCCCGGACAGCGTCGATGCATCCACCGAAGCCAAAATCCAAGCCATCATCCAAAGTGAATCTGCGGACTGCACAGTCATCATGGTGACGCATAAACTGTCAGGAGTGCTCAGTTTTGACAAAGTTGCGGTGCTCGACAAAGGAGTCCTCGTCGAATACGGGTCTCCTCGGGAACTTCTTGCGAAGGAGAACGGGGTTTTTGCGAAGCTGTACTCGACACAGAATGGCTCGTCGACCTGATGAAATTGACACAGCGAACCATTATATAGATGGCATCACAGCTATTGACCAGCACCATGTAACGCAAACCAACACCAGAGATTAATTACTAAGGCTATTTGTCGTCAATCGAACCAAACCACTGACCTCAAGAATACAACCAACCCAGGCCGTCCGTGATAGTGTAATTCATCAGGACCAGAGCCCTATGTTTTTGGCCTAGGCCCTGCAACCTGAAATGTCGGTCAAGCGAGAAGGGCACTCGGTCGGTTGGTACTGGATATCCCACCCGTTGATCTCGCCCCTCGCCCAGTTGAAGCGCCAGTAGCAGCCACCCTGCAAGTTTGTCGGAAGCTTATCGCACGCCTCTCGATTCTTGACTCCGCCGCGTTGCTCACCCCTGTTTATCGCTTGTCAGCCAAACATGTCTCCTTTTGCGCGGAGAGTCCGTCTACTGAAAGCCCCCCAAAAAAAGGGAAAAACTCACCAAGTAAACCCATTCCCATACTGGCTGGTACACCCCGTTGACAACGGCCCCACCCCTCCGCCGGGGGTCAAAATAATCAAGTCATTCCTCTTAACATCACCACCCGCGCCTCCCGGTGTGACAATCTGCACAATCATAGTCTTGTTGAGAGCCCCGCCCGTCGTCCACCACACCTCGTAACATTTGCAGCAATTGGCATTATCGGCATTCTGATTATCCGAAACCTGAATCGCAAAAGCATAGCTGAAATCGTTGGCCACGGGGATAGGCTGGTACGTATCGCACATGTAGGCTGCAGAATTCCCACCGCCGGCGCACCCGCTGTTGGCGCGCAAGCCTGTGTTTTGGTCAAGAAGCTTGTTGCTGCGGTCGCATACTTTGGCAACGCCGCGGTTGGTGAGAATATCGTTACGGTTGTTGTTGCCGGCGCAGATTGGTTTGCAGCTGTTTTTCCCCCCCAGGGCGATAGTCAGAGTCAGGGGTCTGGTTGGTTGGGGGGGGGGGCTGCAGGGAGAGATATCAGGAGAGAAAGATATCTTACCAGTCCCATCCCGTATATGACTTTGCGGTCGTGACGCCGTTCTGCGCCAGAGTTTGGCTGGCGAGCAAGGTCAAGAGGAGATTATGGATAGATTTCCACATTTTTTCAAGGTCAAACCTCGGTCAGGTGAGATCTTTCCCTAGTCCAAAGCTCGGGCTAGCAAGCAAGCAAGGGCAGAAAAGCAAGCAGCTCGAAAGGGGAAAGCAACCCGGGAATCTCCCGGCTTACCCAGACTTCCCATGTGCTTTGCTTTTATAGCCCAGCCCACGCCATCCTAACATTTCTAGGTTGGTACCTATCTCACCCCATCACACCGGCAGGAAATTGATTGACACTTTTCACACCCCCTGGCCCCCAACCCGTCACGAAAAATGGATCCATCCAGATCACCCGTATCCCGGATCTGCCGTCCTGTCAGGTTATCTAGGCAGGGACCTATTGAAGCTGCTGCAGCCAAGCACACCACAAATAATATAGTCCTACATGTAAAAAGCTCGAGCTTTGAGGAGTAAGAGGGCTGGAGGACATTTAGGCGATTGTACCAGTTCTTGGTTCCCATTTATTACATGCACCTCAATAGGTACCTCAACTTACCTATGTGATATGACAAGCCTTGTGTTAATTAATGTTGGGTTCCTTTTCTGCATGTTCATGCTTACCTTTGACATACATTTGTCCTGCCGTCTGAGCCCCTGCTGCTGATGTAGTACATAGATAGACTGGCACCTACCTATCTACCTACCTACGAAGGCAATGAAATGATTATATCCATGGTCAAAAAATCATGAAAAACCACCCAGTATCCAACATGGGAAAAAAGGGAGGTCTCTGACAGCCAGAGATTTCTGCCGTCATCTCAATTGTGATCATCTGTTCCAGTCTGGTCTAGTCTAGTCTAGTCTGGTCTAGTCCACAGCAGCCTCGGCTTTCTCAGATGCAGCTGCCAACAAGGGCCTAGATAGAAAAGACATGAATTCTTCCCTTGACCCTGTAACCTTGTCCTGACATTTCAAAAGAGACGGAAAGGTTTTTTTAATACCAAGAGCTGCAGAGTCCGGTTGAGTGGCTGGAAATAGTGTATCTTAGCATATGTAGGATATCGTTTCCAAGGCGTCGTTTTGGAACTTTGGAGGCCCTTGTTTTCTTCTGGAACGTGGGATGATAGGGTATTGTATCGGAGATTAATAAGATTAGCTTGCTATATGCTTGTTGTAAATTGGCTTTGTCTTGGGTCGACCAGTCTCGGGGAGTCTTGTCCCTATTTGATTTCTTCCAATGTCTCTCCCGCCTTCTCCGTATCTTCTATCCGAAGCCCCGGTCAGCCGCTTGCCGTATGTATGTACTCATGTTGTCGTCAGTATTCGTGTTTGACCGGTTCCGTTTTATCCGGGGCTTGTTTACCAACCCCCCCTCTCCAGGGTTGGTTTTGCCGAGCCACATATGATCTACCAATGCCGCTCCAATTCTTCCGACTTGGAAACCAGTAGGAAGTTTTTGTGCTGATGTGAGGGCGGGCGAGTCGGGTCAAACCCCCCCCACCTCGACCAAATGTAGGTAACCAGTCCGTCTTGACACGAAACAAGACGAGACGAGGTGACAATGTCGAATCCAGAAGCCGTCAGGTCGGGTCTGGAAATGATACCACACACCGCTACATTGGCATGGACCAGAATTCACCCGGAATTGACGAGTCTCAACTGGTAGGCCTGTCTTTCGGGGGGGTTCTATACTATGTAGGGTTAACCCCATCACGAAATTCGCGTTCAACAAACAACATGAACTTCTCTCCGAAAAGTATTTTCTTTTTCAGTGCCTCTTCACATGTATGGCCTCATTTCTGTCCACTTATCTACCTACCTAGGTAGGTAGTTATCATCTTATCGGAGATTGTCACATGTAGTTCAATTCCGCGCCAGGCCATGAGACGACTCAAGTTGAAAACTTGTTCTTTTGCCGCCTACATGTTCTAGGTGCATGATAGCTTTCGTCAGCGCCACCGGCCTACCACCCCTTAGTCTCTCTCAAGTCACCATGTTCTCAAAATGCGTGTGTGTCAAGAAATTTCACGTGCAGAGATAGGCCCCCCCAATCACCCGGCCTCCAGCTCCTCTTTTTGCAACTTTCTTCTCCTCTTTCGCCTGTGTATCTCCATGTTCCCGCTTTCGTTTTGTTTCACCCTAGTACCATTGAGCTCTCCACATGGCGCAACGTCGTCGGGGTGGGCTGGGATTGGTGCCCGCTGTCGACAAGCCACAGCATCGGATGTGGCTAGAAACGCCCCATGGACCAGGTTCATGGGTGCAGGGATTCGACGCCAATCACCCATCGCCCCCCCGTCGTACAAATTCAAACGTCAATTCAATCCCCTCATCACCTCATCACTCGACGATCCCATCACATTCATCATCTTCATTTCAACCCGCCATCGTGCTTTCTGACCTCCAGCCTCTCGCCCACGTGATCCAGCTGCTGCTGCATCAAAAAGTTTGATGGTGGGGCCAACTTGGTGCAGCACCGGGCCCAACCGAAATTTAGCTTGGCTCGACGCCTAAACGCCTCCCTCTCGCTTCCATCCCCCAGGCGTCCCGAATCTCTGGTTGACCGGTCCCAGCAATCAGCCAAACATGGCAACGTCCATTATCACTCTGGAGCGGCTCCCGACAGAGGTCTTGTGCGAGATCTTTGGCTACCTCGAGCCCAACCATGTCCGCACCCTTCGTCTGGTGAACAAGACCATTGGCGGAATTGCCGACAGAATCGCCCTCAAGGAGCTCTTCTTTTACCCGGCCAAGCAGGATTTCGACATGGTCACGCAAATCGTCAACCAGCCTCTGCTCGCCAACCATGTCACATCGCTGCTCTACGCCGCTGTCATGCTCAGCACAAAGCACCAGACCCTTCCCATGTACACCATCAATGTCCGTCGCAGAGAGAGGTTCAACGATCAGATGGACCATATTGGCGTCCCCCGCACCAGGCCCCGCCAGCCCAAGATGACGGAGGCTCAGATCCACGAGGAGTATCAGCAATACCTGCGCTTTTTCGAGGAGCAGCAGGATATGCTGGACAACCGGCGCGACTTCGACATACTTGAGAAATTGATCGCCAAGCTGCCCAATCTCCGCGAGGTTGCCGTCTCGTCGCTCAATGAGCTTCGCGTCATGCCCGACGGCCCCCACGATGTATACAAGGGCTCTGGTGAGCCCGACGGCGGTCTCCCCGAGGTGCGGAATCTGCGCGCCATTCTGAGTGCCGTCAAGGCCGCCGGCATCAAGCTGCAAGCCATCCGTGCCGCCGTGGTCCCCGTCAGCTTCTTCGACGACAGCCAGTTCAGTCTGCACAGCATGTTGGACCTCTTCCAGAATCTCACCCATATTGAGATGGACATTCTGGCAGTAGAGGAGCAGCAGCAGCAACATGCCCCTTGGGCTGACGATATGTTCGACGACATACCAGACGCCACCATCGCCAAGCAGCTTGAAGAATGTCGGACCACAATGCAAAAGGGCGTTCTCCGCCGCGCCCTCGAGAATATGCCGAATCTCGTCACGCTAGACATTGCCTTTGAGGAGTACATTGACCGTATGGCCGGCGTCTACAACGCCCCGGTGACCCTCGGCGACATCATTCCCCTCGACCATGTCTTCAAGAGGCTGAAAACGTTTAAAATCTCAAACGTGGAATCCGACCGACAGGAAATCATTAAGTTTCTCGCCCGCCACAAGGAGTCTCTCACCCACGTCTCCCTAGGCGCCATCAAGTTGGCCAAGACGTCGTGGCTACAGCTGCTGCCAGCCCTCAAGTCGACTTTTAAGGGGACCGAATGCGAACTCGAAGTCGTCGACTTGATCAGTGGCTATTCTGAAGACGGAGATAAAAAATACGAAGCTTGGAATCTTGGCAACCCTTACTACACGACGAACCCCATATCAAAACAACTCCACCTTTCCACTCTCGAGTACTTGTTGCCTTCTTCGAAAGCCGAGTGCCCTCTGAACGATGAGAATATGGTGTTTCTACATGACGACGACGATGGTGAGGGATCGGACATGGACGTTCCCATGGACATTATCGACATGGAGATGATGGAGCACTTGCATTATCACGAATGGTTCCCTCCAGCTGAGGGGGAGGAGGGAAGTGATGATGATGACGACGACTACGATGAAATGATCGATGCGGCATTCGCTGGTTCCCAGTTTTACTAGTACTAGAGGTGGGATTTTGTCTCTGATGACTGTTTATGATGTCAACTTTTTTTGTATGGGTTTTGCAGTGACCCACAACCGCTAACTGTATAAGCTTTGCTGTTTTTTTTTTGTCGGTGACTATCCAAGGGGGATCTACCAGCACGGATATCCCAATAACCTTGATACTAGCTCATTGTAAGGTATTTTATTTCAACTTGCCTGTATATGCAACTGGGCGATTCAATGTAGGTTCCCGAATCAGTGTCAGAAGATGTATCGAGATCAGGCAGGTCTGGCACCACACGATTCTTGGCTGTAGTCAACACCGCTCCATGACATGATGTAGACTTTCCTACTATACAAGATGGTATTGTAGACTTGTAGTCAATACCACTACATGAAATGATGTAGACTTGTGGTCAGCACTACAGCACAACATGATAATGACTTGGGTGAACACCACAACGCAAAATAATATAGACTTGTGGTCAACAACAAAGCCAACTCAAATCAATCCGTTTACGAGTAAAGAAATATCCTATTCCGGAGGTCATAGAGAGACAAAAAAAAAAGGGGGGGGGGGAGGTGTGGTAGATGTGTGTGTGTGTGTTGCGGCTCTTTGAGGTTTCCCCATCTAAAAGTTGAAGTTTGAAGTTGAAGTTAGCAAAACATGAATGTCTCTCTTTGAGGAGCAAGAATCTATTGAGGAACTTTTGCCATGATAAATTTTGTTGTGATCAAGAAAAGACAATTCCCCCTATCTGATGTATTGAGACATCCTGGACAATCTATCAGGTATCTCTAGAATAAATATCCTTACCGGGTCCTTCACCCTTCTTTGATTGAAAATTTTTCAAAACATAGCGACCATGGATGGCTCCTCGGAAAGCCAGCAAAGCGGCAACCAAGACGGCCAAAACAGCAAAGGGGCCAAAAACAGCAAAGTTAGTAGAAGAGCTAGAAAAAATTAGAAAAACTTTTGAAGAGCAATAACGACAACGACGATGGAAGAGGAGTGGAAGATGCCAGTGTCAACAGAAACAGAAACAAAAACAAAAAAGAGAAGAGGGGCTGTTTCTGACGCTAGAGATATCGATACCATTCAAGTCTTAGCAAAACAAGAGCAAGAGCACGCACTGCATCGAGATGGGGACGAAGACCCCCCCCCCCCCCCATCATCACTCGGAGAGATCCCCGAAACTGCCGTCCAAGCCAACTACCACACCGGGAAATCTAAAGTCGAAGCACAGTTCACATATGAGGAATGAGAAGAGCAGCCTTATGGCAGCGGGGGGTGGAGACGCAAGAGTAAAATCTTCCACTAATGAGTTTCCCTCGACCCCTTTTCCAAAACGGGAAATTTGAAAACATGATTCATGATGCTGCGACAAAGCATTTCCCCCCTTCTAATCATATGTAGGTCTGTTGGACGCGGGTACCTAGAAAAAGAAACTTGAAGAGATTAGATACAAGGCCGTGGAAAGAACGCGGATTCCGGGAATGTCGTCGGAGAGTGTGGGGACGCTTTGGGAGATGGTGTTGGTTAGCCCGGGTTTGGCTGCAGCTGGCGATGACGACAACAGCAACAACGATGACAGCAAGGACAGCGACGACGATAAGGACAAGGACAGCTACACTGACGACGAGGACAACGAAAAAGATAAAGATGAAGACGACAACGGCAATAATCAAAGCAGCCCCTCTACATTGGAGCAGCTCCGACAACAAGCTCAAGCCCAAGCCCACGCCCAAGCCAAAGCCCAAGCTAGAGCCCGAGCCAGAGCTAGCAGATACACTATCAAGAAAAGGCCTCCTCTCTGTAAAGCCCACCACATGCACCGAGAGTCTACGAGAAGAGATTACACACGCCGTCACTCTCACCACCAAAGACCCTGACCCTGACCCTGTGCAGCGCGCCGAAATACGTCGACAATTTCTGCTCACTTCAATTCCCTGGGAAAAAGAAGTATCCGCCCATGAGAGAAAACGGCTACAAGAAACAAATGACTTGACCCAAAGACCGAGAGAGAATAGCGGCGAGAGAACAGAAAAGAAAAGAAAGAAAAAGAAGAAGAAGAAGAAGAAGAAAAGAAAAAAAAGAAGTTCAGAACATACAATCCACAGGAGAGGAACCAGAACAAGGCCAGATGATTCGGGGAAATACGTGCATCCGAGAAGACGGGTGCTCAACTTTGCCAGTCATTCACCACGACAGTACTTTTAGAATTCAATGCCCAAAAGGATCTACCTAGGTACCTACTTATCTAGGTACAACAAGCGTGGAATCACCACGGTTAGGTTGATTCCCCGTGTGTTGCCGCGCAAATTCATCCCATGATTTCAACAAATTGACTTTCGCCAAACCCAACGGCTTCGTCACCTCTGCGCGCGCACGCATTCATGGCATCATTTGCCCCTCGCAACAACGGCAAGAAGAAAACAACTGCTCCCTTCTCTACTCCAAACCACCATGGCAAACTCAATGACCACTGCCTTGAAGCTATTTAGGGGTTCGGGTTCACACCGCGTCCTCCTCGCTGCCGCTGGCGTGTCCCGACCCCAGATACGCACTTTCGTCGCCGCAACCGCTGCTGCTGCTGCTGTGGCCCAGAAGTCGTCAATTGTGCCCAAGATCCAGCCCGGCAAGCCCAAGTCCAAAATCCAGTTCCTTCCGGAACACCGCTACATTTCCACTACCAACGCCACGCCCTTTTTCATCAGCGCCGGCCGAGACGGAGATGGAACTCCCTCTGCCACTCCCAAATGGACACCCCCTAGCGAGGACGGGCTTGATGAACGCCCCGTCTTGATCGTCGGCGCCGGTAACATGGGTCGCCGCATCGGTCTGGTCTGGGCATCTGCCTCGCGTCCCGTCACTCTGTACGACACATCCCAATCCGCTCTCGATTCCACCATTGAATACATCACCGAAAACCTCGGCGAATACTGCGCCAGTCGCGGCACCCATCCGGGCCACGTCTTTGGCACCACTGACGCCCGTATCGCCGCCACCACCGGCCGGCACGAAGGCCTTCTCCCCCCTTTTTCTTCTCTCGACACATGCAATGATGAAGAAGCCGCCGATTGCGAACTCCATTCTGGCGCCAAAAGCCCCTGGCTGGCCATCGACTGTCTCCCAGACGATCTGAACTTGAAGATCCAAGTCCTCTCGCAACTCGAAGACCTACTTTCCCCCTCGTGTATCCTCGCGTCGAACAGCTCCTGTCTCGCCACGTCGGAACTCATCACCCGCTTGCGCGCAGATATTGCCCCCCGCCTGCTCAACACGCATTATTTCATCCCTCCGCGGAACCGCATGGTCGAACTCATGTCCAGCACGCGAACCGACCCTGCCATTTTTGACTTCTTAACAAACCAGATGCGGCGCGTCGGGTTCATCCCCATGGTTGTTCCCCCGGGATTGCAATCTACAGGATTCATATTCAACCGAATCTGGGGAGCGTGTAAGCGCGAGACTCTTGCCGTGCTAAGCGAAGGGGTTTCCACGCCGGGTGATATCGACGCGCTATTTAGAGATTTCTTCCATGCGGAAAAGGGTCCCTGTGAGAGGATGGATGAGGTTGGTCTGGATGTCGTGGAGAGGGTAGAAACGCATGCGCTGGAGAAAAAACCCGAACCGGGAAAACAGCATGTGCTGAGGTGGCTGAGGGAAAATTACTTGGAACAAGGGAAACTGGGCGATAAGTCTGGGGAGGGACTGTTTACTAAGAAAGAGAGAGAAGGGTTGAAGGATCTGCATGAGCGGTTGAGATTTGCAGACGTGGACGAGACTAGGGGGGCGTGATCTATGTCTCTTGTCTACCTATCCATCTGAGGGATCTCATTCTGGGGGAGGGCAAATCCTGACATTCTTTTTGCTGTTCATCAATCTAACAGGAGAATATGTACGTATGTTAGGTAGTCTGTCTATATCTTGCTTGCTGCAGTTAGCAAACAGGAATACAGACAATTACCCCGCCCCCTTTCCACATTCTCGTCCCCTTTCTGAGCGAGAGATCTTTCTGAACAAGAGGTGGTCCTCCACACTGTGGCCTCTTGAGTGACAAATACAATTATTATTACTGCTCACCTCGGCGAACCCCCCCTCCCCGTCTGACCCGGCAGCATATCCCCTCCCGCGCGCACATAGTTCTCAGGCACATTATTCTCCTCGGACGCCTTGGCCTCATTATACTTGACAAACGCCACCTGCACCAACAACCCCACCTCTTTTCTATCTCGCCCAATCACTCCGACTGCAAGCAACGCCTCCGTCTGCTCAATCCAATCCTGGAGTTTCCGAAATTCCGCTCTGTCCTGTCTCAACCTCTCTGGTAATCCCTGCCCTTTGACCAAGGCCAAAACCCCCGCCACAACGGTATTCATGGCTCCCAAAATGGTAATGGTAACAGTGTGGTCTCCGGCCGAGGGTCCCAGGGCGGTAAGCGATGCTCCTACGATGATTTGTAAAAAGTGACTTGCGTAGACTAGACTTTCTATTTTTATTCCTTATTAACACACACACACACACACTTTAAGATGGAAAAGAAAAGACAAAAAAAAAACTTACGAATTAACAAATACGTCAACTTTTTCTGCCTCTGCTCCCTAATACACGCAGCATACATGCCCGTGGCCGCTTGTCTCCCTTCTTCTAGCGAGCGACAATCGGTGGCGGTGGACAAGGTCGAGTTGATACCGACGGCGCGGCGGAATATTACCAGGTTTTCATCATTTTGGCCGCGCACGCGCAAACCCGCGGGTTCACTCCATACGATTTCCTCGTCCGCTTTTATGGCGGCAATATGCTGTGGGGAAGGAGTTCGCGTGGGTGGTGGCGGTTTGGTAGTGTTGTTTTCCGGAGCAGGAACCGGAACCGGAACCGGGGCTGGGGCCGGGGCCGGGGCCGGGACGGGGGTAGGAGCGGGTAATGCGGGGGCAGCGGGAGCGGCGGCATCGGGGGTCGGAATCGGAGCTGAGACGTCGTCGGATGCAACATCAGCTGCTAGGGTGGTGGCAGTTTGTTTTCCCTTGCCATTTACGGGGGAGATGGAGTTGAAGCCTGTAAAAGAGGGACGAGAGAGAAGCGGGGAAGTCTCGTCGGCGTGCTCGTCATTGGGTGCGAGGTTTTCGTCGTAACTCGCCATTATGGTTAAGTTAAAAAAATTACTCCTCAGAGAGATTGTATTCGACTTCGTAAATCCAAAGAAAAAGAAATAAAACGTATGGGGTATCAATGCCGTCACAATACAATACGTATAATACAATGGGGGGCAATGCGCGGTCAAAAGTATTACTGCATTACTTGCAAATAACGCGAGAGAGAGAGAGAAAAAGGGAAATGAAAGAGGGGGGAAAAAGACTCATTTGTAGTGCA
>Ga0247765_1000303_pt1 | contig 39782 bp, 43 predicted proteins | sample UWRJL106311C6_FD_179949 | JGI IMG/M metagenome (GOLD analysis project Ga0247765, IMG submission 179949) | Plant litter microbial communities from Arlington Agricultural Research Station in Wisconsin, United States - UWRJ-L106-311C-6 | ecosystem: Environmental > Terrestrial > Plant litter >... | reverse complement strand
TTAAAATGAACCGCCTCAATCGATTTGTTTTTCCCCCCCCCCCCCCGAGGTTAGTATGAGTATACTGGAGGACATGTTGCAGAAGATACTCACTCTTCAAGGCCATGATGTAGCCACCGGTGCTCTTGATCATCTGAGCAACCATGTCGTCAATGAGGCGGTGCTCGTACCAGATGTTCTTAGCCTCGAACTGCTCCTTGTACTGGGTGTCATAGAGCTCCTGGAAGATATCCTTGAAGCGGCCATCGTACTTCTTAAGGATCGTGTTCTTGGTGCTCATATACAGCGGGAGACCCTTATCGAGGGCGAGCTTAAAGCTAGCGTGGGCGAATCCTGTAATACTCTCGTCGGTGTTGTATTGGGTCTGGGCAACACCACCGCCGTTTTTGAACTGGAAAACCTCAATCTCCTGGGGCTCGCCGCCCTCAGGAGTGTAGACCATGCTCAGCTTGCCCGGGCCAGGGGCAACCATGTCCTTGGCGCGGTACTGGTCACCGAAGGCATGACGACCAATAATGATGGGCTTCTTCCAGCCGGGAACTAGGCGAGGGATCCGGGGAATAACAATAGGCTCACGGAAGACAGTACCGCCCAGGGCATTGCGGATGGTGCCGTTAGGGGAGAGCCACACTATAGGAGCCTCTTGATTAGCTTGCTGTTGGACGGCGTTGGACTGCGTCTAAGCTTTCACATGGGCTGAGATCGGGGATTTACCACGACTAGTCCTCGGGCCGAGCGAAACCTTGCGGGGAAAGATCATCTATAAAAGGCCAGTCTGCGACTGCGCAACTTACTCTGCTTCAGGTTGAACTCCTCGACACGGGCCTCGTCAGGAGTAATGGTCGCGCACTTGACACCAACAGAGTACTTCTTGATAGCCTCGGCGGCATCGATGGTGACCTGGTCGTTGGTCTCATCACGGTACTCCAGACCAAGGTCGTAGTACTTGAGGTCGATGTCAAGGTACGGGTAGATAAACTTCTCCTTGATGTCCTTCCAGATGACCCGGGTCATCTCATCGCCGTCCAACTCGACGACCGGGTTCTTCACCTTGATCTTGGCGGGGCCGGCGGAAGCCATGGTGCGTCGGTAGGTGTAAATTGCTGGGATGGAAGAGGCACGAACGTTGGAGAAGGCGGCGCGGGACCAAGTTGGTGTCTGACGGAACGAGATACGCACGGCGGCTGCGCTGACGGGCGACATGGTGGAAAAGGGGGAAGGAGGGAAAAACTTTAAAGGCGGTTAGGGATTTAAGAGGGGGCGTGGAGGGGTAAGGAAGAGAGGGGGGTCGTTAGGATGGAAGGGGGCGAAGGCGAGAGCGAGAGCGAGTCGCGCACCGGACCGGGCCGCTGGGACGAAAATCGGAAGCTACAAAATGAGACCGGCGATGAGAGCCGAGGATGAAGCCGCCCTGGAGGGAAGGAGGTGTGGTGTGGAGAAGCGCGGCAATGGCGACGGATGGCCTCGGGCAAGGAGAAACTGGTCGCGATGAGTTACTGTGGGTTCAATTGGGCCCAATTACGGGTCCGATCCTCGTTTCGCGCTGTGGCGGATTCCAAAACTTGCACGTTGTGCACTGGCGTTGTGTAGCTGAAGCTGGTGAACTGGAAGCTGGGAACAGCCGGTGACGTTGGTGACACAAGCGGAGACGGTGGAGTGGCGCGAACGATGTGGCTGCGCTAAAGTATATATGTACAGGGCACGGTGTTCGATCTTCCCGCCTCGTCGTCGCTGTTCTCGGGCTATTTTGCGTGGGCGGCACACACGGGAAGGTCTTGGATCACACGGTCGTCTCAGGTCTCAAAATGACATGCAGCAGCATTATCTCCCATCGCAGGCTGGTAAAACTTTGCGCGAGCGATTTGCGAGCGGGACCCACGTTGAGGGGCAGTGGGGGGATCGAGTTGCGATGGCAGGGGTCAGGTTGCGTTTCTCCCCTCCCCCGCGTGACTCTGCGGCCTGTCTTTTGCCGACGCATACCGCTCCTGCTGATGGGCGAAAGGAAAGGCATCACAAAACGCATCCGAGAGGGCGGCTGCGGCTGTAATATACCATGATTTGACAGAATGACCCCTACCCCGGATTTTCCAGTAGGCAAATTGACCGGTTTGTCTTTGTCTACGTATTGTACATTATCATTGTCGCGTGTCTACCTGGCCAAGCAATCCTGTTGTTCTTCCGACTCGTCCGCTCGAGCCTCCACTCTTGGAAACCAGCCATCCATATTCTAGACCCGAAACGCCAACACCGTGTCCCCTGTACCTTGTCCCGCCGTTTGTAATGCCCCCGATCTCTCGTAAAGTACACCCATACATGATACACGGCCGTCCGTAGACGGCTGATTAGTGTAATAGTAGACGAGGCCACCAATGGTGTCTCGAGTTTCAATCCAGCCAGCAGCCTGGCTTGTTGAAGCAACGTTGGATCGCCGCAAAGGCGATCGTGGCCTTCCAAATGCCAGCCCTGGGCGGCCAACGTACAAAAGCAAATAAAGCAGGGCTCCAGAACGCCACCCACGCCGAGGTGCTAAACCTGAGGCAGTCCCAACAATCCCGTCATGAAACTTCAGTCATGTCCCCATCCAGAAACAACAGCGGTGGTATCAAAACCCGAAAATTGACAACGCAACGCGAGTAGGGTCTCGCCCTCAACTGTTAGGAGATCCAACAGCCCCAACCAATCAAAACAGCTCTGTACCTGGTCGCATAAAAAATAAGAAAAGAACTGAGTCAGGTCGTATCAAGTCATCGTAACAGGTGAAGAAAAACTAACAAAATCAAGTGCCGGTCCATAATCGGGCTGGGTGTATAAAAATAACAGCATGGAAGGGGAAAGGCAGATAAGGGGGACCGACTTGAAGAGAGGGGGAATAGCCCGCAGCGGAAACACACATAATCGTCATCGAAAAAACGAGAAAGAGCTCGCATCCCCTTAGCCCTTCAGCGTCTAGGGTATGCGGCTCTGCGGTTCCGGCGTTCATTCTCACAGCCATGTCCACAACGGTCACAAACCCATTCGCCGTCAGTGGCGCGATTCATGCATTTGCTGCAACGCCACCACCCACCGAAGAGTGCGCGCTTGTTGCGAGAAGCCCACCAATCTTCGTCACTCTTTGAGCCACGACGGAGCAAGTCTTCCTTGTGCTGATCCCTGAGGTGGTCACGGAAGTGATCTTGGCGGTGGAACGGCTGCTGGCTCCGGGGGCACTTTTTATAGTCGCAGAAGAACTGCTCCCGGTTCGTTTCGTCGAGGTGAACGCTGGATTTGTGGCGCGCCAAATCTGCAAATCTGCTGAAGCTGTTGCTCTGACATGTTGGATCGTCGCAAATCCACTTGCCCTTGTTTGATGAGGAGCGGGAAGAACGCGAACTGCGTCGGCTTGTGTCAGCGACTTGCTCCTTCTCCCCTAAGCATGAACGCAAGAGTTTTTCTTCAACACTCTTGAGTGCACAGCAAATAGAGACACAGCATAGTTGCTCCTGGTTGGGACACCCTTCGACTCGGAGTAAAATGTGCGTGGCAGCCTCGTAGAGCATCGTGTCAATACTCGCCAAAAGCTCCGGGTTGTCGGTTGTGAAAGCCGTGAACAGAAGCTCAACGAGTATATTCAACGCCGCCTCTCGCTCGTGTTCGTCGTTCCACTTGCTAGACTTCCCGACCTTCCTTGTGATAGCCTTCGAGGTGATTAAAAGCGAAGGCAAGTCCTCGCCAGCTTTGTACATTTGTCTCAGCTCGTCACCGTTGGCAGTTTCGAGATATGCCAGAGCGTTGGAGCTAATTTCGAAAGCCTTGGAATCGATGTGGCGAATTGTCTGGGTAAACAAGGTTAAGGGGTCCGTTGTTGAGTAGGCTTGCTCTGCTGGATCATAATACTCGGCGGATGGATCGGTGCCACTGTCATCATAACTTCCAAAGCCGGACTGAGGCCAGGATGAGAAATCGGTTGCGTATGTGGTAGCGCTGCTATCGGAATTCGAGCGCCCCATAGGGATCGGCTCATATTGATAGTAGTGTTCCATCGTGATAGCAGAAATTGGCGAGGCAGAAGAGGGAAGGGTTGGCGTGTTCTGTTGAAGGACAATCAGCACATCAGGAACACACGAAATAGGTCCAGCTAGGACATACTGATGTCTGTGGCGTGGTGGAAGGGGACTGTTGGTCTTTGATCGAGAGGATACTGAGCTTCTCCTGAAGACAACAGAGAGGGTTCTCCATGATTCAATATATGCTCGAGAGCTTATGCTTATGCTGTCTTGGTTCCGCTATCTTAGATTGATTGGCCGAATTCGGAAGAAGTGAAGCGAACGACGGGAGGGTCAATGTGGTTCTCTCACCTTCGGTGAGGCGGGCAACGACCAAACAGCCGGGGGGGGGGGACAAAAAGGACCCCTCCAGTTGTCCGAGCTTCAAAATACCGCATGCAAATGTGCGAATATACGAAGGGCAAATCCAAGACGATGGATAACTCGGGAGAACCCTGTGCGCCCCCGGAGCCTTGCAGTTGGTGAGCTCTGGAGATCAGGGCTTGACAATGTGCTCTGAAGTGCTCTGTCCCGTTTCCGTACAGCAACACACCGAGAGCGGGTCCGGATAGCAGATCGACAGACAGTGAAAGTGGGAGGAGTAGGGGCGGGAAGTGTGGAAGTGTGGAAGTGCACAAACTGTGGTCATGTCCGGTCGAGAGAGAAATGTGCGGGGAGTCCCGCTTCAGCTCTCTCACTCAATATGGGGAGTCGAGGCTGCCTGCGGCTTGCAGGAAGGAGCCAGACAGAGTAAGGGCAGCATTTGAAGCTGCATGAACGCCGACCGAAACGCCCATCTAGACCCGACAGTTGCCATTGGTTGTCCCCTCATGCTTGTCTAAGGGGAGCTCAGGGCTTACAATTCCAGAACTGTGCGATTTACGCCCTCCCTATGAGTGAGCGCCGAAGAGCTTGTCTGGTCCTGAAAAGGAACACAAAACAGATGACAAGAAAGACGGGCAAAAATGGAAGAGCCTCGAGTGGAACGTTTGGACCGAAACAAGAAGCAAGTGGGGGAAATGTAGACTAGGAACCAAAAGGTGTTCGAGCAGGCTGAGTGCTTCCGCTATGAAGAGGACTGTCATTGGGTGCCCTCTGATGGAACGTCCGGAGAAGCGTGGGGATGATATCGCTGGAAATGGGCGGTTGTAACACGAAAAAAGGTAGAGAAGAGGTATCGAAGCACGCTGCTGCCTGCAATGTTCCGCGTCGAGTTGGTGATGTGTTTGAGGTCTGGCAGCATGCGGCTTTCCGCTTTGGGTATTTCCCTCACCTCGCTTAACAATTCTCGGTGAGGAACCACGTACGCACAAGTCCGCAACCAAAGCAGCCCCAGTAGGTCAGTCTATCTGTCAATAATTTTAGTCTGACTGTGCTCTCCGCCGGTGAGCGCCACTGGAGCCTCGTTTGAGGATGTGAAACAGACTTCTGACCACCGTAGTGCTCTCCACGACGTGGTTTCCCGCGGGTCGCTGCGGGGCACTTTCGCTCTGGCTGCCCTTGCAGTTCGCCCGATCAGTTCGCGGCCTATAAGGCAACCTTTTTGCCTTGTGGGTGCGGCGCCATGTTCAGCGAATTCGCCTGTAGTAGATGCAATAACAGGCGGGGGACCAATGAAAGACTGAGTTGCCCCCCCCTCAGCAAAAAACAGGGCTGTAACAGAGCTATCATCATAACCTCTCACTGGGCTCCAGACCCCGATCCGACACCGACATTGCTTAGCGTGGGTATCTGCATCGATCTGGCATTCGATCCACCCTTCTATCACACCTAAGGCAGAATCCAAAAGGACCATTCTCCAGACACATTGTGCCGTTGCCGGTCCCAGAGCACGACCGTGGTGGAGTTCCGCAGCCTTCCCGGGATGCGTCGCATCGCAACTATGTTCTGCAGCTCGGTGGCAGCATTCCTACTGGACTGGGGACCGTTTCGGCCCCCATCTGCAGTTCAAACCAGGTACACCTGGTCGAGTTCAAGACGCACAATGTCCGATATGCCGCCCATTTGGCGCCTGCACATTACAGATACCCCTGTTGCGAGGGAATGCAATTGCGGGATGACACACTTGCGCGGCCGAGAAGCCATATCGCGATGAAGTATTGCTTTGCCATTGCATCGAGCGCTAGAGTGATTAACAAACTAGGGCGTCCTAGAGCCTGCCCACCATCCCGCTTCCTGGCTGTCAAGAGCCGCAAGCGCTTTGTTGTCACTGCCCCATACGAAAACGCATATACCCTCACAAAGCCTCAGACAGATTGTCACCCCGGAAATAACTTGCCAAGATCAGACGCTGTATCATACATCATCCTCAAGAAACTTGTAAGCAAACTTGAAGTCGGCCTTTCGTCGGTTCATCCTATGACAAGCATCAGTCATGGTGGACTCACACAGTAAGGCGAACAAAACTCACCAGGTGCTCTCGTAATCGAAGAAGCGATACGTCCCTTGCTCAAACTCCTCGGTGATAGACTTGGGCTCCTCGTGCCTTTGAAACCACGTCTGATATTGCTTGTGAAACCTCCAGCTCTGGTCCTTCAGTGCTTTAGCAGCTAGGTACTGCTGGTAAGTCCCCTGCTTGTAGTAAAACACGTAGAAGAGCGTGTCCGGGTCGATCTTCTGATAGAGCCGGGGGTCATCAAATATCGCCAATGGCTCTTGAGGAAAGTGAGTTGGCGCGTGGTATTTTACGTCTGGGTAGTAGGTTCGCGGCATTTCCGCGTCCAGTGTATCAGGCTTGGTTGATTCTGACAGTCCCTGCATTCTCAGCGTAGAAGCCGCGTTCAAAGGCGGTGGCCTCTTTTTTGTCTCCTCGAATGACTCCACAAGGTCTTGGAGAGATGAAGGAAGGTGATAGATGGACACGGCCTCCTCTTCTTCCTCCTCCTCCTCTTCTTCAATTGGCCGGATGCCATTCGTGACACCGTTCGTTTGCGCTGCGATTAGCCTATCAGTATTCTGAGGCGCTATGAAGGAGGTGTGGGGTGGCAAACCTTTGGGGGGTGCTTCGGTGGGTTCTGGCACTGGTGGTTGTGCTGGCGCTTTACCCCGAGACGATGCAGCTTTTCCTTCCGCTTTCCCAGAAAGCCCTGGAGCAGGGCCGCTTGCCATGGATCCTGTGGATGACGGGGGTATGGAGTGGGAGGATCTCTCTGGCGCTACCGGCTGTATCGAAGCTGTGCTGGGCGAACTTGTCGTGCTGGCCTTGTGTTGACCCACAGGCAGTGCTGATATCACGTTGGGAGTTGCTGATGGCGGCGGAGGCAGGGGGGCAATGCCCACGTTGTTCTTATCGCTTGCTGCTGCCGCTGCCGCTGCGCTGGCATACTTCAGGCCTTCGGCTGGCCTTGCTGGGACCGAAGCGGGCTTCATGCCCACATTGCTCGTGGGACCATTGCTGATAGTGGGTAGTGGGGTAGTGTGAACCGTTGCGAGAGAGGGAAGGGGCGACTTGAGTTGCGCAGAGGGACGCCGCGCCGCTGACCCAGCTGCTGCTTCCACCCCAGCACGCTGTTTCCCTGTCGGTGCTGCGGTCGTTTTCGTCTCTGGTTCGGCCACATCGTCCTGGATTGATTGATTATCTTGCGATGAACCTTTGTCGTTTTCCTGGTTCATGCCGTAGGCATCTTCCTCCTCCTGTAGGTCGAGATCATCATAGAGTCCCTCATCCTCGACGTAGTCGTCGTTGAGTCCATCCGAGACATAGTAGCGTATGCTCTCTTCAAGCTCCGTTACTTGCTCAGCCTCAACGCCTCCGTTCTCGAGGGAGCGGCGGATGAGTTCCAGCTTCCCCTGGTGCCATTTGTGCCGCTCGATTATTCGCTCAATCTGGGCCATGCGGTCCGCCTTGGCGCTGTGGCCTTTCCCCTTCTTCATAGTAGCCTGTATAGATTCCCCTTCGGCCTCGAGCGCCTCGATTTGTTGTTCAAGTTCGTCGACCATGCTACTTAGAAATTCACCCGCCTCGACTTTCGCCTGTTCTTTAGGATCCAGTTTGGCGGCAGCCGACAAGCCTTCTTTCGAGTACGCCTTGGTCTTCATCGCCTTCTCTACCGCCTTGAATTTCTCCATTTGCTAAGCAAGTATTAGCCGCGGGATACAGAGCCCGGTGCCATCACGCTGAGGGTGCCCGGAGGACCAACCGTCTCAATGAGTCGCCTTTGATCTAGCAGCGGAGCCTTGTCCTTGATGTCATTGCTGGCGGCCCATGTCTTGATCTGGTCTCGCAATCGTTGGAGCTTCTTGATTTCGCGCTTGAGTTGCTCCTCGAATTTTTCCTTTTGCGCTGTGTTGTTGGATTGCTCTATTTTTTCGTAAATTGCCTCGAATTCGGCGACCCCTTCGGCTACCTTTTTGAAGCACTTGTCGACTTCTTGTGCAAGTTTGCGCGCGGCCATCGTGCCGTTGTCCTGCCAGCGCTGCCGACGTAGGGAGGATATATGTGTGTGAGAGCGTTACGGCGCTCAGGGGTTCGCACAACCAATGTTGGGATACCGGAGCACACTTGGATGGAAGTGCGAATTGGGGAGGTGGCGGCGTGCCGCTGGAGCTTGCTGAATTAGCTAAACCGCAAGACGCAGGAGCACAGCGCGAATCTGCCACAGAGCGCGTGGGCTTTACCTACCGGACTGCTGACTACTATAGCCTGCCAGCAAAAATGGGGATGCGTCGATGTGGTTCGCTTCGGTGGCGGGATCAAAGTGATGTTTGGTGTAGCTGTCCCTGAGACAATCGACGTTCGCAGCAAACACCAAATCAGAGCAAGGCCCTCAGCTCTGAGGCGCGGCTGGCTGCCAAGAGCCGCGCGATGGAATTGCAGAGGTACCCTGGTAGCAGTGAGGTTAGGCATGGTTGGATGTTTGTAAAAAAAAAATAAAAGACAAAATACTTCATAATTACACGAATAGCCGTTTTATTACTTAACATGTACGTATTTATTTAAAACCGAGCTTTTTGTAGGTATTCATGCTGGTTTAAGACTATGAATGAACGAGATCCATTTTCGCTACTAACAAACTTTAATATTGCTCGACCCAGCGGTGCCTGTGATGCGCGACCCACACCTCTTAGCACCGATCGCCTCAAGGTGCCTTCGAGCGCTCGAGCCATTTCCACCGTGCGCGTTCACATCATTGCAAGTTAGGTATTGTCATTGTTCTTTCATCTGCTGAGGATCTTGCCGGCTTCTGTGGAAAGGGTTCATGGGTCAAAATGAAGGGTAGGCACTCAGATATGGTCACTTCAAGATGAAAACTGGAGTCTTTTTTTCTCTCTTTCTCGGGTGGTCGACCTGTTGCTCACTGTCTTCTGCAGCTGTTCTCCAACGGGTGCTCTCAGCGTCAGTCACAGTTGACCAACAAGTGGTGTCTTCAATTGGCAAAGGAATCGTCGTATTTGCCGCCATGGCGCCTGGCGACACAGAAAAGGAGGCTGAATCTCTGGCATCCAAAGTTCTGAAGCTGAAGTTGTGGGACGATGACTCGGGAGGCCGGGTATGGCTCCTCATCTAGGTATTCAGCCTTCCCTCTTTTGCTCTAACCAGAATTTCGCAGTGGAAAAGAAGTGTGCAAGACATTGAAGGTGAAGTCCTCTGTGGTATGTGTCCCTAAACCTCAATGCTGGCTACGCCCTCGACCAGTAGCTGATGGCCGAGCCCCAGTCTCCCAGTTCACGCTTCTCGCTTCCACCAAGAAAGGAAACAAGCCAGACTTTCATGGAGCTTTGGGTGGAGATGAGGCTCGATCGTTGTACCAGTACTTCTACGCCAAGGTACAGAACGGCTACGTTCCAGAGAAAGTCAAGGACGGAGTCTTTCAGGCCATGATGCAGGTTGCTCTGGTGAATGACGGTCCGGTATGTACCGCCCCGCTCACTTTTTTTTTCAGGCCATGTCATTTGACTCTCAAGGGAAGGTCACTATTGAAATCATGGCAAACCCCAGGCCTCCAAAGCCAGAGAAGGGAACCATGAAGGAGGAGTCCACCAGTTGAGTTCGCTCCGCTGCTATCTTGACTGTGACATGCCACGAAGGCACTGGGTGATGAGGCCGTGGTCCTAAAATCGGGGGAGCCGAATCGTAATGCCGCGTGTCTGGCCTAACAAAGAATATCCTTACTGATTGCCGATGCAGCAAGGTACGTAGCCAACATCAATTCCGCCTGAAAGGCATTTGGTCCCGCACTGTTTTGTCTCTGCGCCTACCTCATGTTTGCGGTAAGTTTGCGTGTAGACGCTTTCCTCCCACGCATTGCCATCTGAGGTCCAGAACCCTAAAACAAGCAAGCAGTCTTCCTTTTTACAGTGGCGTTTGTTTGTCCTTGCCAGGCATATTGTGACCGGGGCAGCTACCTTCTTGTCGTAATGTGGCAGCACCTACTTACTACCTAGGTACTACTGTTGCTCATCTTGCTGCTTCCTCGGCTGGCTACCTACCTGAAACGACTGTTCACGTGGTAGGAGGTATTCTTGGTGAACGGCTTCTGAGCTTGCGGCCGTGGTGACCCCCCTCCCAAAAACCTCAAGATTCAATTAATCCAATAGGGTATTTATTACCCCGAGTAACGAAACGTATTGAGTTTCTCGATGAGAGAAACTGCGCAGGACCCGACGGCTGTCGGGGGCAGCCCCAACTAAGCATTTAACAAACAGCATTGTAACCGGCATCCATCCAATGACAGAAATCCATACCCCCATCAAAAAAACAAAGGCACGAGAAACGGACTCGATAAGGAGGTTAGCTAGGTACCTACCTACCTACGTAGCTTGGTAGTTTAACCCCCCCCAAAACGCATAGTATATTTTGCCCGCAATGTCTTAGCATTCCACACTAGACGAGTCGTTGCTTCTTTGCTTACCTAGGTAGGGAGACAACACGGGGTTTTTTTTTTTCATTTTGGGAGGGGGGGGGGAGGATCGGCGCTGTTGGTGACGACAGGACTACCTAGGACCATTCATGCATTAGCAACAACGGGAAAACGGTCAGCAGAGCGACCGTCATAACCGTTCAGGCCCTGTGGGGTTGCCCGCGTGATACTTTACAGCCTGGCAGCTTGAAGTACCACTCTATGCCCTTCAAAAACTGCCATAATAAGGGGTGTTACCTTAGCATTGCAGGGCTTTGCGAAGAATGGAACGTCCGGCTTAGGTATGAAAAGGGAAGACGTCTAATGCCGAAATCCGGGCCTAAATATCTCTGCATACCGCCCTAGAGAGCTCTCCAGCTATTTGCACACTGTAAAGCACCTGCTCTGTAGTCCATCAAGCCCATCAGGCCCCATGCCAGAACTCTTTCCGGGGCTGGACTACACAACAAGCGAAAAAGTAACATGGAACCTTAGGACGGAGTGAAGGGGTCAAGCCCTTGATTTGGTTGTGGATTTGTTTCTATCACAATTGTCAGAATTTGGCGAATCGATGACTTGATAGTTCTATTTGCCTCAGGGGAAGCAGCTGCCAGCCCCCAGGGTCATCCCTTTCACTACCTGGTCCTGATTCTCGAGTCAATCACCCCCATTGCCTCGTATCAACATTTCCATCCTAGAGCGACACCGATTTTGCCCGATGTTTTCGGTCCCTTTAAAGCTCACTGGAAGAACTTCTTATAAGCAGCCTTCTCTTTAGCCAACCGCGCGCTAGCGGCCTTCTTCACCGCAGCAAGCTCAGCTGTGATCGCCGCATCTTCCGGAGAGATCTTCTTGGCCTCCCCGAGAGCTTCGAGGGCGCCATCCTCATCCTTCACGCGAACCAGGGCAAAGCCTTTGCGGTACAACGCCTTTGCTTTGTCCTTGTCTGAGATGCTGGCGACGGCGAGCGCATTGTCTGCCGCTCTGATGCAGTCATTCCAAGCGCTCAGTTTGATATTCATCAGCGCCGCGTTGCTGTTGAGTGTGACGCGCAGCGCCTCGAGCTTGGTCTTGGTGTCGGCGGGCTCATTGTCGATATCGGGGTCTTCGTTCAGGTAGCGGATACCCTTTTGGTACTTCTCGAGCGCCTTGCTGAGTTCACCGTTCTTGAATGCTGTGTTGCCAAAGTCCTTGCAGTCGCCTGCAATCTTCAAAATCCGAGAGGCAGGTATGGGCTGCTCCTTCTCATCCTCGGGGAAGTCTTCGTACTCGTCACCATAAGCATCGGCGGCCTTGACGTCGGCTTGGATGGCGGCATCACCGGAGAGCTCGCCGCAGTCGACGATGACGGCTTCCTTGATTGGCTTGTCGGCCTGGGTCTCGAGGTTCTCGATCTGTCGAACTACTGACTTGCCACCGATAACCTCGCCAAAGACAACGTGCTTTCCGTCGAGGTGGGGAGTAGCGACCGTTGTAATAAAAAATTGGGAACCGTTTGTGCCTGTAGATGGAAGGACTATCAGTAAGACAAGGACGGACGGGGAGAATTTCAGGTACTAAGTCCTACTTACCAGCGCCCGCATTGGCCATGGACAGCAGGAAGGGGCGATCATGTTTGAGCTCGAAGTTCTCGTCTTCGAATTTGGCGCCGTAGATAGACTCTCCACCAGTACCATTGCCAGCAGTGAAGTCACCGCCTTGGATCATGAATTGCTTAATCACCCGATGGAAGCCGGAGCCCTTGTAGTGTAGAGGCTTCCCCAGTTTACCCTCGCCCTTTTCGCCAGTACACAAGGCGCGAAAGTTGTCGGCTGTCTTGGGTACGACGTCATTGAAGAGTTCAAAGGTAATTCGCCCCGCGGGTGTGCCTCCGATTGTGACATCGAAGAAGACGCGGCTTCGCTGCTTTTTGCCTTGTTCGGAGGCCATCTCTGCAATCGAAATCGGACGACGGAAGGGAGACAGTGGAAATTCGGAGAGGGGTCCTCCGGAGTGGGAAAGTTAGCTACTTCGTACCTAGGACAGTTTCTTGCTGCAGCAATCTTGGCGCCAGAGTGGGGGGGAAAAGGCGGGCAAAATCTCCTCATCTTGGGACTTACTTGGAGAAATGTCAAATATTACCACGAGTCCAGAAAACACGGTGTCTTGCAGTTGCAACTGCTGAGTTCCAATGGAATTGCTGCGGTGCGAGGTGTGCTGCGCCGCTTATAGCCTTGTGCCTGGCAAGGCAGGTGTGGCGGGCGGGGAGAGATTCGTGAACCTTCGAAATGGTGGGGCAGCAGAGCTGAGCTCCGGGCTGAGGGGCCCAGGTGCTTGGGACCCCAAAGCGCCAAGCCGTTGGAAATGTGGGGCTCAGCCTCGATGCGGACAGCCTGGGACCAATGTACAAGCGCATTTCCCCAGATGATAAAGGACTTGATGGAGAATATTTTGCCCAACATCTCTTGAAACAGCCTTCCAGCTAATTATTTATATTAAGGACAACACCCCCGTCAGCAAAGCACAAAATCACGCGCTAACAACTTTCCAGCATTGAATACGCTCGAGATGTCTATGGAAAAACCATGCTCGCTGAAAAACGAAAGAAAAAAACCCCCCCGCCATCTATTGGGCCGTTCAATTCCCTTGACCAGCCCTCGATACCGAGAAGGAAAAACCACCTCAGTGCATTGTGCCTTGGGCTGTCAGTAACGCTTTCCCCCAAACTGCCAAGCAGTAACGTGCCGCGCGAACAACGGTGCCCCTAAGGAAGCTCCCTGCCGTCACCTACCACCGTCTTGATACCGAGACTTGCTTCCAGACGTAGGTGCATTGCCGTGTCACTGTAGACCGACGTGTGAACTCCGACGCGGCCATGAGAAAGGTAGGGGATAGATGAAGCAAAGATTTGGCTAAGTGCCCAGTACGTTCAAACATGGTAGCGGCACGACCCCCATTACCCGTAGGATCTAAGCTGCGGCAGTGCTCAAGGTATTCACGATGGTCCACATTAAACGCCTTGTAGTTGAGGGCCTGGTCCACGACGCCCAGGAAAGGGGGGTCGGTCCAGATTGCCTGGGTCGTCATCACAGCCACATAGCACTCCTTGCGTCGGAGCTTTTCCAGAATATTAACTCGGCCTAGTGATAAGCTTTCGAGATCGAGCGTGGTGGCGGGTATGCCGAGAGATTGAAATAGTTGGTAAACCTCTTTTCTCTCATGGCTGGACGCGGTAAAGACGGCAGTTGTCTTTAGCAGACTCTCCATCCTTGCAGAGGTAGACGAAGTGGGTGTGCTTGAACCGGGTGGATAAAAGACATAGTCGTGGAGGACCATGGTGGATGGATAGATGATGAATACGTCTCTGTTCGACTCTCTCGAATAGATATTTTCTCGACTGTTTCACGGCGACAATGATGGCTGTTGCTGTCAGGTCGAAGTTTGGGTGCCCCAAAGGACGATCACACAGTCGAACTTGTATTGAGAGCAACAATCTTTATGGGGAGGGGTGGTTCCTGGTTAGTCAATACCATGGCTGGTTGGTGTTCTTGCCCCGCCACTCCGAGCTCTGGCGATAGGAACGTATCAATCTTTTTCCCTTTCGCTCTCTGGGTTTTACGGTATCAAACCACTGGAGATCTGTTTGGGGAGAGAGACGTCAATTAAAATATTGATACGCTGAATTCAATAATCCGTGCCTGTATTTCCTCATAGAGCCCTCAATAACTCGGAAATAAATACCCTTATGAGCTCGCCCTAAGGCGGTTTCCAAGTGCCACTCACAGCCACCGCTGCCATGCTGCAAACCAAATTGCGAACACTATTTCAGAGGCTGGACTGCGACCACAGAGACATAGGCACAGCGGCAAAAGATCCATGAGTGCAAAATGCCCACCCGTGAAGACTTCGAGCATCAAGAGATGCAGAAGATGAAATTCATCGAAGTATTCCACTACCAAAGCGACCTCGGACCGGTACCCATCCCCCTCTTGGTCCCTAGCAAGGCCACATGTTGTTATGCCGCTGTCCTATTGCGCCATCAAGGGAACAAAGAGCTGCCTGATCTTTTCCCAGCCTGCCTTCATCGTACAAAATCACTGCCAAACTGCCGCCGCTAACCGCCCACTCAATCCGAAAGTCCAAAGGCCCTGCTCACCTCCCTGGCCTTCTCCCGTGCCCGCCTTTCCTCGTGATCCTTGTCCTGGTCGCGTTCCTTCTCTCGATCTCTATCCCGCTCTCTGGAGACGGGAGACGAAGCATCCGGGGAAGCAGTCCGCGTCTTCCTGATAAATCCACTCAAAAACTTTCGCGGGTGCATCCCATTGCGCAAACCGCGAACGGTACCGCCATGGCTTGAATGGTCACTGCCCATTGAAACCTGGCGCGAAGACCTTGGTTCGCGACTAAGCACAGTGTCGCGGCCACTTGAAAACATGCTATGACCTTCCATCTCGCTGCCTGATGAGCCTGGCGGTCGCATATCACCGTCCGTCCACACGATGGGGCTTCCGTGTAAAGGACCACTGAGCGCGTCTCCCACGCTCAACCGCTGCATTGCGTCGAGGAAACTGGCTTGGTCTTCCGCGGCCTGGTTTGCCTCGGCGGAACGAAGGCTCTCGATCCGAGAGAAACAATCGGTGGATCGTTGCTGCAGGCCGACGCAGAGTGTGTGGAATTTCAACAAATCGCCTTCGAATATCCGAGACTCGCTCGACGAACTCGAATGCACGTCGGTCCAGAGCTTTACCAGCGCAGCGAGATTCCGAGAGCTATCGACGAGGTAAGGGAGTGATGGGAAGCCTTCCCTGGCCATTGGCGACAAGCGGCCCATGATTGCAATCGGTGTCGAGTAAGATGCCGGGACGGAGGGGTTAGCGCGTTCAGCTGGAATAGAGCAGACAGCGTCCAAGAAATCCCGGACTGCCTGTCGTTGGGTCCCGATAAAGCGGTTCATCGGTTCCATCCATGTCTCTTTCTTCCCAATAGTCGAGAGGTTGGCTAGCGCCTGTAGGCCCTTGGCAATCAGGGTCAGAGTCCGCTGGGCACGAGGGTGCGGGTGATCGCGGAGGAGACCGAAGAGCTTGGGGTTCAAAATGGCAGGGCAGATAAAACGGAGAAAGATGAAGCCTGACACCGAGGTATATGTAACTGTCCGTAAAAAGTCACCGTAGCGGTCCTCGGCCACCGCTCGAATGTATTTCAAGACATGTCTGAGTTCTGCCGGAAGTCGTGGCGCAGATGCCGTGATGCAACCCCAGATTTCGGTCGTGAAGCTGAGAAGCTGAGTCCAATGCTGATCAAGGTCTTCGCCGTGCTGTAGCTTCCCAGGGTCAACTTCGCAGTTGGGATTCGCTTCGTTGATTTCAAAAATCTTGTCCGCTAGCGTCTCTTCCAAGTAGTCTTTGCCTAGGCGCCGCATGTAGAACTCCAAAGCCTGGGTCAGCAACGAGTTTCCTCGGAAGAGCAAGTTGGCCTCGCCCTGGAGAGATTTGCCCATGTCACGCACAATCTGCTCCCGGTCACTTGCCGACTCGATTGAGTCGTTGGACTTGAGCCGACGACTGAACCGTGGCTTCCCAACGGTGGCCTGGTTTCCTATACCATCGATCTCCTCCTCAACAAGGTTCATCAGCCAGTCCATAACCTTCCCTGAGACTTGGAAAATGTTGATAAAGATCTCGGCCACTCGACGCAGGTTCCCCGGCAGCGCCCCACTGATCTGGGCAGTGAGGCCAGCGCTGAAGTGGTGTAGAAGATCCAGCAAGGGTTGATAGTTCTTGGAGAGGAGCACGACCAGCTCCTCATGGCGCACCTTGACAAGCATGGTACCGATGGATTGTTGACGCTCATCAAGAATATGTAGCCATTGCTCGTGGTCTTTTCCCCGATCAAGGTGATGGAGCGGAATGTCAACAGAGCCACACAGCACTTCGGTGAGATTCCCCGTTTTCGGTATGCCTAGCGTGGCTTGCAATTGGTGGGCAAAACTGTCGGGGCTGCCATCCAGTCTCTTGAGCAGCACCGAGAGGTACGGAAGCGCTGCTGGGACGTCGGGGAAGTCGCAGTCCTCTCTCCAGAAGGGGTTCCTTGTATCCGACTTTGTCGTCGTTCTCGCGCGGACTTCTCCGTCAAGGATCACCTCGGCCAGATAGTTGCCCGTCCCGGTGTTGTGTCCATTGCCCTTGCCGTGGCGTTCGACAAAGACGGATTCGGATCCCAGAGTTGGAGGTCGAAGTTTCGCTTCAGTTATCCTAACCGAAATAGTTTTTTCCAGTCTGAACACCTCGCCGTCGGGCTCTTTGTTCAGATCAACTACTTCATACAACGGGTTCCCACCTCCAGGTCCCAGGCCGTATATGTCTGGAACCGTAAAAGCTCTCAGTAGAACGAACCAAACTTCAAAAAGCACCCTCGAATCCAGCGCCATGTAAATTGGCCGAAGGAGAGAAAGCTGTGTTGCGGTGGATGAGTAGGTTGGGAAGATGGCGATGCAGTAGTCCTCGTCCAAGACCGTCCTGTCTAGCTGTTGTATGGCCGATCTCGCGAGCTGCGGCAATTCGATGACAGACAACAGTGTGACATCGTTCTCAGTCATGAGTTTGAGTTGGCCGTTGTCTTGCAAAATACAGGACACCCTCCTCCACGCGGTGTGAGATGACCGCATTTCGCGCGTCAAGGGCCGCTTGGCGACTCCCTTTGGTGATGTGGCGATACCCTTGTCCCATACTTGTATTTTGCCAACTTTTATGATGTGAGTTTCTCTTAATCCCGGCGACGAGACGCGGCGGCGGACCTCGGTGCGAGCAGGAGCACCACTGGGACCAGCGCGGGCAAGCGTATGCCTGCTGACTGAGAAGCGGAGCTGCTGCCAGCACAATAGAGCCGCAAGCCACAAATCCATCTCCTCGGCCACCCGGGGTCGCAGGAGGAGGGCAATGTTGAGATGTGAGCTGAAAATCTCGAGGCAGCTCCTGCCATCTTCCATCCCATCAAGGGGTGTGACCCGGCAGCCGCGCAGATCGGATACGAGGGGCACGTGGAAAGGGCCATTCTCGCCCGGATCAAACATTAAGCTGCCTTTCTCCTCCTCGATATAACATATGCCGCTATGCCAGGAGCCGCCGGTCTCGCGTTGGTATTCTACCTCCCCTCGCATTCTCCCGCACAAATTCTTCATCAAAAGCAGCACTTTGTTTGCGTCATTAGTTGGGATGGGCATAGGGAGCGAATCGATGGAGGGCGATGGCGACAAGAGCGGCGAGGTTGGGCGAGATGACGGCCGCTTCGTCAAGCGGCTTCGAGCCGTCGAGGTTTTTCTGTCCTTTGCCAGGGGCATGTTGGTAGATAACTGCAGGTCGGACGGTCTGTACGACTCGAGAGGCGGCTGAAGGGACGGAAGTCTCAGGTCATCGGCCACAACGTGAGACGTGGGCGATGAAAAGGAGCCCACGCGATGGCGGGCTTCGAGGGCCGACGCGAATTGCTGTCGAAAGGCGCCGTCCATGGTGCGTGTCCGGGGCCTGAAATTCGGCTGGCGCGGCGGAGGGCTAGACGAGGCGCTGTCGAGCGAGGCTCCAAAGGAATCTGCAATGGGCAGACCGGGAGCTTGCCGCCTGGTCGCCATGCTGCTCGGGTACCCGATGGTCGCTGCGGCAGCCCCGCTGGGTATCGACCTTGGCGAGGTTTGAGGGACACTTCCTAGTGCAACGTCGGTTGGCTCAGGTGTGACGGCCCTGACCGTGTTCTGCAAGTTGACGCCAGGGCGGAACGCAGTCCGGAGGTTGCTGGTTGACACCCTCTCTAACCCGCGCGGAGCTGGAGATTCAGCAACCGCAGGGAGGGAACTTCCCTGTACATGTCGCGCAGGGAGAGGCGGGGCACCGCTGCTATTGCCATTGCCGCCATTGCCATCCAGATGCGTCCCCTCCATCTCCTCGGGGAGAACGCTGGTGAGCGACTGATCCAGCGACATTCACACACACACACACACACTTCCTAGTCGCAGCAGAGTCGTGCGTCCGAGACCGGGTCACAGGTGCGGATGCCCCCAGCGCCGCGAACACCTTTCACACCCTCCTGCCAGTATTTTGCCCCAGCTTCTACTGCCTCTTTTCCCTCTCCTGTTTTTGTTTTATTATTATTATTTAGGTTTCTGTTGCGGTCCCTGCTCGATGATCCAGGACTCCCAGAGGGGCACGGCGAGGTTCTACCATCACTCGCAAAGGATATCTCGGGGAAGAAGGACAGCGGGATTGGCAGTTTGTCGTTGTCGTGCGTCGGCTAAGGGTGCTAGAATTTCGTTAGGTTGCGCTGCAGGCCGAATATAGAGGCGCGAGAGGTGCTACGGGATACCCTTGCGGATCCGAAAGGACGGGAGAGGACGACGGTGGAGATCTGCATCATCGGGAGACGGGCGCACTGCAGGCGGGGTCGGGGACGCCAACAATGAGAAGCAGAACAGCGAGCAGCGACGGTGCGGCAGTCGCCGCGACTCTGGCAATAAGCAGTCGTCAACGAGGCCGTAGGAACAACAAGATGATGTACGGCGGGGACGTGTTCCTGCGTAGGATGCCACGAGGGACGGAAGCATGGGGCAGGCGGCAGCTTGAATTGCTAGACCGAGTGCCGCTGCGGACCAACGCGGGCCAACGTGGCCCGTCCCACCGAAAAGTTGGGGTCAATTGACGGCGGTGCAACGCTGCGTCCAGGGAAATGGCCGCAACGGTCCAGCGCCGTCATAACATCATCACGCATCAGATCATTTGAGATATTTCCAGCTGTATATGAGGCCAAAATGGCCATAGGTCCCAGTCATCAAGCAAAGAATGATAGCTTTGAGACTGAAAAATGGAAGAAGACCACGTGAGACCCTAGCCACCTTTGGGCTAGATAGGTCACATCGCCAAGCGACGCCATCGCTCTTGCTTTTTTTGGCCTCTCCAAGTTTTGTTCAGAATCCCTCTCCCAACGAAATTGTTCTTCCTCCTCCGTACCACAAGGTCCCACTGCGTGCATCGAGGCCTCGCTCCTGTCCGACAATCCACTCGCCGATGAACTCGCCGTCAGCAACCTCCCACACCTCATTCTCTAACCACCTGTTGATGTCGTCGATGGTCTGGACCCAGCACTCGCGCATCTCATCCGTGGCATGGTCGCCTTGGGACAAGTAGCGTCCAAGCGTGATGTGGGCACTGGGCACCACATATCTCGATCCAATGTCCACTCCCGTTTCTTGGACCACACTGAAGACATCGCGGCGTAGATGGTGATATGTGTAGGTATCATCTAGCTCTGAGTTGTCCTCGAGGCATTTGGACTTGGCGATCCGGGTTGGATTCGCCTGCCTAGGCCCTGGTGATACGATGCGCTCCCCGGCAGCGGGGAGGAAAGAAAGGGCAAAGGCAGACAGGTCATAAGAGACCTGTGGCTTTACCAGGCGAGATCGGCGGGAGAAGGTCAAGTTCGTCAAATGGGGTAGTGCAGGTCGCAGACGAGACACCAAACTCGCAATCTCCTCGGGAGTTCGAGAGTGAGTAACCTCGAGAGTGGTCAGGTGCATGCGGTGAAGGGGCATAAGCCACAAGTCCAAAAACAGCCGTGTGTCAGTGAAAGAGCAAGGAATGGGGGAACACACTCGACGTGAAGGTTTCTCTCGTAGACTCACTAGGTGCAACATCCGTGAGAAGACGTTGTACATGGGCTGCAAGCTTCAGGATATGCTCGGGGGGTCGGGCCCAGAATACCAGACAGTTGCGAGGATCGCTGAAGCCTGGTTCAATGGAGTGATCCTCCAACCGCAAAAGATAAGGGTCAACAATTAGTTCTTTGAACTCGGGTGATAGGAATTTTTGTTTCTGAAGCGCATTTCTGGTCTCGCGGTGAACGGCATATAAAGACTGGATTTTCGTCTAGGTGATGTAGGTCATGTCAGTTTATCTGGAACCTAGAACTGGGGTACTAGGGAGCGGCATCACAGCACAAAATCAGGAGATACCTAAAACTCACAGGGACGCCTTGGCAGACTTGGATCAACGCCTCATACGAGTTTTCACCAGGGCCGGTTTCGACACCTGATAGATCCGCTATTTTATTCCCCAAGTGTGCAAACTCCAACTGAAACCCCATTCTTGCGCAACAAGAAGCTGTTGTGTGCTCGACTTGTTCGGACTTGCTCGGGTTGAGATTCGCGATGGAATAGTGTGTGCCTTGCCGTGGAGTCGTCCAGCCCGGTTGCACGGTCCATAGCTACCTAGCATGCATGTCTGGCCGCCACAGACCTGTTCGCTCAGCCACCGAAGCCCTTGACAACAACTGCGCCACCCCCTGTCAGTCTTGTTTGGGCTCGGGACCTTGAACAATTGTAACAGATCAAAGCGTTTTCAAATAGTGTATGATTTCTGTGCCTACCATCCTAAAAATTGCCATAGTTTAAATCCAACGAGTGGGTGAGCAGGTGAACCAACACACCCCCTTTTGAGAGCTTCTATACCTACATTGATTTATGCCCTCGGATTGAACGTTGAAGTTACACTGACACGGGGCTCTACTCGGCAATGCATTCCTTCTCTATGATAATTTTCTTGAAGATAGTGTGACAGCGACAACGCTCTAAACTGTAAAAGTGGTACGCATTCTGTGACAAGGTAGCTCCTTGTCACTGTCATGGGGTTCGGGAGTGCGCATCTCCTTTCTTCGTGACACTGAGGGACCTCTTGGCCTTCAAGATGTGCCAGGCCCCTTTTTCTACCGTATCAGGAGACCCGTGGCTCCCCCGGCCTTAGGACACTGGCGGCGAGAGGAAAAGTCAGCCTCATACAAACTTGAAGACTCGGCGACCTCATCGCCGACTAAGCAAGAGACCCACGAGGACCCGCGAGGGCGCGGAGCCCTGATTCTTTCAGTAGGAAGTAGGAGGCCCACGATTTGTTTATTAGCTAAAACCTTTCCAATGGACAGTTGTTTTGACCCTCTGCACCGCCCCTCATACTCTCCCACCTTTGAACTCCCCAACATCACCACCTCTTCTCCCACACAATTTGACTACAACACCACACCGCCCGATACCACCCTACTGCCCAGATCTTGATCTGTGTAGTCTTTTGTTCTCTGGAACATTTTATTCACGTCTATTCGTCGGTGTTGCGCCGAATTTCTCCTCCTCGATCTCACGATCGAGACCTCTTCCGGTGGAATTTCGCAAGAAGTTTCGTCGTGTATTTTCAAGTCACCTTCAGGTAAGCGCAAGCCACTCCAAGCCCATTTAAACCTCTCTCTGACGACGAGAAGACATGCCACCCAAGAAGCGAGCTATCCAGCCCAAGCCGGCAGGTCGCGGCCGCACTGCTGCGTCCACTAGCGCGGCTCTCCTCGCTGGCCAAGCAGCAAATGCTGTCGACCCCATGGACATCGACGATTTGGACGCTGACAATGCCGCTGTGATCGGCGGTTCCGCTGTTGACGTTACTGGCGGCATGAATTCCTCCGAGGGCGAGGTCGAGGCCGAAGGGTCCCGAACGCGCACAATCGACCATTCCTCACGGCCTCTTGTGACGCTCCAGGAGATATTTGGAGATATGTATGAGCGCCACGACACTGTTCATTTGGACCGTCACCCCGTCGAAATCAATGTCGCAACCTTGTGCTCGGGAACGGACGCCCCGATCTTCTCATTGATCGAGCTGGGCCAGGCGTCCGAAATCCTCAGCGGGCAGCGGACGATCGGTTTCAAACACCTGTTTAGCTGTGAGATTGAACCGTTCAAGCAAGCGTTTCTTCGCCGGAACCTCCCCCCCGACACTGTCATCTTCCGTGATGTTGTTGAAATGGCGAAAAGTCCCAATGGCTCCGCGTAAGTCCCCTCTCAATCGCCAGTTCTCCATGTCACTGACAGAAATTTTCAGAACAACCGCAGGCGGTTCTTCGGTTCAGATACCCACCACCAAGCTCGATATTCTTTACTGCGGCTGTTCTTGCGTCGACTATTCGTCAATGAACACACAGAAGAGCAAGCGAGCCGCCTCGGAGATGAAACTGAAGATCTTCTTCGACAAGCATTCTCGTGGCAAAACAGCCTCACGCATCGCGCTTGACCACGAGTTTGTCAGTCTCATTGACGAGGATCTCAAACAAATGGACGAAGAAGTCAGCATCGGAGAGTCAGCTCGTACTTTCTCTGCAGCCATCAAGCTCATGTTGAAACTACGGCCCAAGGCAATTATCATGGAAAACGTCTTTGGCGCCCCATGGGACTTGTATCAAGACACAATCCTCCCTAGTATTGGCTATGCCGCCCGTTTCTTGCGCCTCGACAGTAAAGATTACTGTCTTCCGCAAACGCGCGCCAGAGGATACCTGGTAGCTGCTGACGCTCAGTTCTTCGGACAAGACATCGCTCTCAAAGTTGCCTTGACCTGGGTTGAGCGCATGAAGTCTTGCCAGCGCTACGTTTCCGCGCCGGTCACTGCCTTTCTTCGCCCGGCAGATGATCCCAGAATCATACAGTCGAGAGCGGAGCTGGACAACAAGCGAGAGCCCAACCCCAGCAGTTATCGTCTGAGCAACCTTCGCCACATCGAGACTCGGGATCGACTGCAAATCCAGAAGGATGCCCATCCATTCAGCAATATGGTGATGCACCAGGGCAATGTCGTTTTCGCAACTTTTCCAAGCCATTCCTGGATCGATTACTGGAAACGGCAGCCGACACGCGTTATAGATGTGATGGATATTTGTGTTGCGCATGGTCTGAACCAACAAGTCGATATCCGATTCAAGCCGCTGCTCGTCGACGTCAGCCAGAACATTGACCGCACCCCTCTCACCCATTCACCGTCGGCGCTTAACCGCGTAGGCATCATCGGCTGCTTGACCCCGTCTGGCCAACCCATCATTACCGACAGGATGCGGCCAGTGACAGGCGTTGAGGTTCTCGCCCTTCAGGGTTTGCCAGTCGACGAGATGATCCTCGCCACTGAAACCCAAGCTCAGATGCAGGACTTAGCCGGCAACGCCATGTCAGTGACAGTTATCGGTGCAGCAAGCCTCTCATTGATCTCCGCCATCGCTTCGCTCAGCCCCAGTTCGTTCAATGCCTCGCACAGCGCTGGGGCGCCCCGAAACAAGCCTTTCGGGATCGAATACGAGCCGGTCTCCCCTCCCAATCGTCGAAATATGTTGGCCATCGGCAATCTTCTGAGTGGCCTCTGTCGTATCGCGCGCGGCGCTACTCGTCTATGCTTCTGTCTTCATTCCGTCATACCCAACAAGGACGGACACGGCTGGCTTCGATGTGATGACTGTGGCGCAACAGCATGCAGTCTGTGCCGCGGTAATCCCATTCACAACTTTGTTTTCGACGCCAACCTTCGACCCCGGTACTCGAGCGCGGAGGCTCGAGTTGAACTTTCCAAGTTTTTGCCGACGGTGTTCGTTCTCCCACCGATGCCCGACATTGCCAACATTTTGAAGGCCGTCAAGCAGCCATTATACTGCGATGTTCTGGACGAGATTCTCGCCTCTTCGACTGAATACTATCTCGATGAGATCAAGATAACCGAGGTTGTGACTGTCTGCTACAAGGCCAAAAAGAGCATTGCGCGACTAGTCCTCTCCGAGAAATCGGCGACATTGTACATTTTGGTGGCTCCTGACCACGATAAGCGACCTAGTCTGTTCCAATTTTTTGACATCGACCAACCTATCGCGCGACTGAAACTGCGCGTCGCTGAGCACGACAATATTGACTGGCGTGTCTGGGTGGATGGGCAGGTTGATTTTACCCTGCCTGTGAAGGTGCAAGATGATGGCTCCATGATTGTCGGAACGCTCCAGGATGGCGCGCAAGGTCTGCCCGAGGAGCTGCAGGAGCTGAAAGCAGAGGTGCAAAGACAAATTGCTGGCACTTTTTACCCAAAACCAAAATGCGGTACACCAAGGGATGCACTAATGGCGAAGGAAGGAGCAGACGGCAAAAAAATCTTTGTCGTGCTGCACGCAACGGAACTCGGAAACCCCAGGGCCGATTGTTTCGTCTTTTCGCCTGACCCAAGAAAACACGAAGGCCACGAGTACCGGGAAACACTTTTGACGGTCGAAGCCCAAGGCTTCGTGGCCGATACTGGCAAGAAGGAGGCCGATTTAGCAGTGTTCTGGCGAGGGTACTGGGCACGTTGCTCCCCAGGCGAAGAAGTTGTTCCGGGCTACAGCCAGGAGAATCAAGAGCTGGCGAGCATCATCAAGTGGGGTGCAATAGCACCAAAGATGGCAGCAACCAAAGCAATCAAGTCGACAGTGCTGGCTGTTGTCACGGTGGGGCTCTGTAACTTCCCAGCTTCGGCGGCTGGCCTGATGCGCTCGATCGAGGCTGGACGCATTCACAATGGCGACTACGCAACGGTCCCAAATTCACAACGAGAAGTCTTTCTCAAACTCTTTGCATTTGCCGCCACCGAAGTCCAGGCAGCTAATGTGCCCACAACTGGCGGCCAACTTGGCCATCTCAGGGGCGAGTGGATCACCGTGGATGTTCCTGACTATTGGTGCCCAGTCCCGCCCACCATAAACTTCGACGGAAATGAATTGTTCGAGGACAAGGGGGAAGCCGAGAGATATGAGAGTCGCATCAAGTTGATCTCCCAGCCGGTGTCACTTGGCGCTCGTCTGGATACTCTCCGCACAGGAGATTCATCGCTCGAGATGGTCATCAGACTCGATCCACTTTGTCTCCCTGCCAGAGCCCTTGCCCATCTCCGTAACGCCCATCCGACCAGCATCAAAGGCCGCCAGGCTCTCAAAGAGAACGTCACAACAAGCTTTACCGTCCAGCTGGATTACAAGCCGCCAGTCGACGTCCGATTTGAGCCTCTGTCAGCTATGCTCCGCCCGTGCTCCGCCAGCAACATGGAGGGCATTGACCCCAGTCGAGACCTCGATTATGCTCTCCCTGATCTCACGGGAGACCCCGAGCCGTTTAGGAAGTGTGGTCAGAAACTGAGACCAGAACAGCTTCAGTCTGTTGAATGGATGGTATACCGCGAATGCATGCCCGTGGATTTCCTCGAGTCGGAGATAGAGGAGGAAATTGTCTCCGGAGCCAACCTGCGCGTCGTGGGGAAGGCAGAATGGGAAAACGGACATCTTGGCACCCGCGGTGGAGTTGTTGCCCATGAAGTTGGCTACGGCAAAACAGTTGTGATGCTGGCTCTTATTGCCCACCAAGAAGCCTTTGACCAGGGATGGGCATTGACGGAAAGGGAAAAGTTTGACGTTTCCTAGAGGGAGACGCTGCCGAAACCTTTCGAGTCTCTGCCGGGGATGATCACGGCAAACCAGCCCAAGGCTTTCACCCAAAGCAGGAGTGACTCAATGTCCTTTTTCATTCATCTCAAGGCGACCTTGGTTATAGTTCCACCACACATCACCGCGCAGTGGAGGGATGAAGCGACCAAGTTTATTGGTTCTGACTTTATAGTTATTTCCATCGACAAGATCTCACAACTGGCGGCTTTCAACAAAGCCCAGCTCGTCAATGTGAACATCATAATCCTCAGCTCCTCGGTCTTCAACGAACCTACATACAGAAACCTCCTCTCCTCACTTTCTGGTGGATATGAGTTCAGCAAGCTGGGCAATCCGAGAATTCTAGATCACCACTATCAGCGCGCACTGAAGACCACACGAGCTCTTTCGGCATACTTTAGAAGCCAGATGCAGGCAGCGAATAGGTCAAGGGATCATGTTCTTGGTGAGATCAACGAGGAAATTCTACCCGCTCTGCAGGAGCAGATACAGCAAGAAGCTTCCCAGAGAAAGAGAACCCTCATCCCTGACAGCACCCGCAAACGAGCTCGGACGACGGCGGCCGGCGCTTCAAAGACTACCAATAGCGGCGACAGCAGCAGCTCGACCGCAACTCGCAAGATCTCGGCAGCAAAGAGAAAGGGACAGGCGGCCCACAACTGGAGAGAGGACTGTTTGTTAAACCTCAGTTTCGCCCGTATAATTTGGGACGAATACTCGTACGACAATCCCTTGCTCGAACTCTTTGTCCAGAATGCTGCCGCGCACTCTAAATGGCTACTTTCAGGTACGCCACGCTTGTCCAACGTTGGAGATATCTGCAATACAGCAGTCAAGTTCGGCATTCATGTCGCTCGCCCGGAGTCCCAGATGATGCCAGGCCTGCCCGAAAGTACCGTTGGACCAAGCCTCAGCATCATGTCCAAGAGTGAGCAATTCCACGCTCTCTCGTTCTCAGTCAAGTCTGTAGATGTGGCCATACATCGTCATCAGCAGTCTCAGAATTTTGTCGCGTCCTACTGCCGGAGCAACGAATTGAACATGCCAAACATGGTCGTGGAGGAAAGGGTAATCGGCGCCTATATGAGGCCTGTCGCCTCAGCCCAGTACTATATTGCCGCCAACGAAGTTGCGGACGCTGGCTGGGATTACCTGGGCCTCCCAAGCAGCATTCGCGCCCTCATCGACATGGGTGGTGAGCGACCAGAGAACAAGGGAGATACGCGGCTCGCAACGGCGTTGCTTGTCATGATCGCTTGTGGACTGGGACGTGGAAGCGACAGCCAGGCCGACCTCATCGGCGGCCTTGAGCAACGGCTGCACGACCTTGAGCGCCAGCTCAAGCGTCTCTTCGACAAGGCCATGTGGCTCGACAAATGGCTCGAGCACGCTGTCGCCGTGTACTCGCCGGCCAAACGGAGAGACGAGATCGTGGTGTCTGCCCGAGGTCACCTCGACCGGCTCCGCAACGAGTTTGCCGCGGACAGAGTCCACCTCTTCACGTGGCTCGACTTCTTCTGCCTGGCCCCGTCAGCTGTCCAACAACTGGACGAAGCATCCCTCCGACTCCTGGCCGGGGACTTGGTTGAGCTCTGGTCGTCCAGTACTGGCAGGGTCCCCGCGCAGGACATGGAAGAAGTCGACCTGAGCCACATTCTCTCACGTAGCGGCCTTGTGGAGCGCCACGCGAAGCCCGGAGGAAGGCTCGGCATTGCCGGCCTTGACCAAGGGGGAAGCCGTGGTGAAGGCACCGTCATAGATAACAATGCCGCCACTGACGGGGCTAGATCCGCTACGAATCCCAGCGCGGACTTTGCCGGTATTTCGGGTAATTTCCTCGGCGATCTCGTCATCCGCCTGGCGAACCAGAAGCCGTCGGCGCCGACCCCCAATCCGTCTCCAGCGGATCGATACTGGAAGTGGACCAAGGTCCAGATTCAGGAGGAACTCCTCCGATTCAATGTGGCTTTCAAAGAAAGTCAATCGCTGGCCAGGCTCAAAGAGCTGGTTTGGCTGCACGAGCACGGGCATGGCGAAATGCTCACATACCGAGACGGACGCGGGGTCGCCTCGGTGCATACGCCATGCCCGCTGCCACCGAATCGGGGCCTAGTCCCTTCCAGTATTGTGGTGGAGGTGAGGGAGACGATTGCCGACGTCGAGAAGACGAAGGAGGAGCTGGCTGTGGTCGGCCGGGAGCTGCGCTTCGCCCGGCGATACTCTGGGCTGGTGGGGAACGGTCTCGGCGCCGACAGCCATTGCGACGGGTGCGGCCAGCCCCTGACCGCCATGGCCGGCTCCTTCCTCGTTGTGTCGTGCGGCCACCTGCTCTGCCGCGAGTGCCGAGGCGGTCTCGGCGACAGGTGCGTCGTCCGGGGATGCCCCGTGTCGACGCACGGGAAGCCCGTCCTCCGGTACTCGCTGCTAGCGCAACGCAGCAGCGCCCATACCACCAGGGCCGAGGAGGTGGCCAAGTTCATCGCCACCGAGATCCCGGGGCGCGAGCATGTGGTGCTGTTCGCCCAGTATCAACCCATGTTCGCCGCCCTGTCGAAGGCCCTCGGTGAGCGCGGCATCACCGTGACAGACCTCTCGACGGCAAACACGGCCAACAGCCTCGAAAAATTCAAGAAGGGCAAGGGGGGCCGGGTATTGCTGTTGGACATCGACAGTGAAGCTAGCGCGGGGAGCAATCTGACGATTGCCAACCACATCATTTTCAGCACGGTGCTCATGCACACAGATCCCGAGTACCGCATTCGAACCATGCGGCAGGCCAGAGGGCGGTGCGCTCGCACAGGGCAGACGAGACCAGTGACGCTGTACCACTTTATGGCCGAGAATACCATTGAGGAGGCTACTCTCCGGGAGTTGGCAGAGACCAACGATGCACTGGCCCTATACTTTGCTGGACGGCCTTCTGCAGATTATTAGAACAAGCACCACTCTTCCGGTCACGACTCGACGAAGAAAGGCCTCTTTGCAAGCGGCTAAGATGCTGGGTTTACTTGACCATATATCCACAGTCTACAGTCGTTTGGGCGAGCTGATGGTTTCTGGGAGGATTTGCTTCGAGGATCAGGAGGATCCCAGAATGGATAACGGACTAAATGTCCTTGAAGACCGGGAAGAACCCATGACGGATGATGATGGAGACAGTGACAAAGGATCCAGTGGTGGAAGTGGGGATACCAGTGTGCCTGTTGGGGCTAGCTAGAGCGTCGTTTTTCTTTTTTCTTTCAGATTGTATATGTCGAATTATTGGAGGGATGAGGCTGGGTATGTTTTGTGTGTGGGTTTAAATACAGTTCTGTCTTCTTTTGCATGACCAGATCGTGTTTGGTTGGGTGTGAAACCGGGAGGGGCTTGGATGCCTGGCCTGGGCAAGCAAGGCAAGATACCCCTTGTGATGTCATCGTCATTTGATAAAAACTGCACTGCACTTGATTGCCAGCACGTAAAACTCGCACTGGAGTCATGAAGCAATCACCATCATCGTCACACTTTCATGTGTCTATAACGCGGCGGTCCTCCAAGTGACTTAAACCTAAAAGCTCTTTGAAGAGAAACATCAGATGGAAACTAAACAATTATTTGCAAGTCTCGGGTCCACCCAACCAGCCCCCTCTCTATGTAAGCGACACCTCTCCGACACCAATAATGCATCCACGAGTTCACAATCTCGCCTTCTCTATGCTTGATAGCTTAACAAGAACGCCTTTCTCACGTGGCAAGCCTCCATCATCGATACGGGGTGGAGGTGAGCCCAACAAAACCTCCTGGCAGTCCTCAATGGCGACATTGTTGGAAAACTGAAGAACGATAAAGTCCACTGCAGTTCCAGGACGCCCCAGAGCCACCATTGGTGAATGCCAGGTCCCGACTCCGTACGTCACAGCCTGCTCTGACGTTACAACAAAGGCTCGCAACCGTGAAATGTCGGGGAGTCCTCGGCCTGGGAGTTGGGGGCCGCCGCCGCCGCTGGTCAGTGGCTCCGTGGGGACAGGGAAGCTTTGGTCCGCAGGCGATGGTGGAAGTGTCGGGGCGACAATGATGAGATATCTCTTGTGGGGGTCGGCAGTGAGAGGGATAAAGGTCTGGTTGGTGTAGGGGTGACGCTCAAGAACGGTTACAGGGAACACGCCATCGGAAGACCCCGGATGAGTCCGGGCCAGAGTCCGGGCGGCGCAGACAAACATGTTGGCTACGGCCACACCCGGTCGGCCACTCGGGGCTTGGTCGTAAAGGTTCACCATGCGTGTTACATGCTGGTACTTGATGGCAGTGCCTTGGTTTGCAACTATGCCGTCATATGGAAGAAGAAGAGGGCTCGTTGACTCGGCCTGCGCCGCAGCTGAGGAAGGGTGGAGTTGCGGTCTGGGATTGTCGATAACGTCGCCAAATGGTGCAAATTCTTGGCGAGTGAGAGGCACGGCATCCACAACCATTCTGGGCCCGTCCAGCTTCAGGGTGATGAGCTTGGCCATTATCGCCTGTCTTTTTTTTCTTTCTTTTGTACGGCCTCGGGGGCCCGAGGAATCCGGCTGAAGTTTGTTCGGCGCCGTGGTTGCATTCACACCGGGCGCCACCACGACGCCACCACCGCCGACTACCGGAGCGGTTGGTGCCCCTCCATGATACCCCGCCATCCCCGCGATAAGCCCAGATACGCCCGACTAGGGGTTTAGATAAGCACCCGCAACAATGACTAACGGAAAAAACACCTTGAGACTTTAGAGTAACAGAACCTCAATCAAGGGTAGGTGTGTCTCGGACGATAAAGGGAAGAGAACCACATCACCATTAATGTCACCGAAGCAGAGGAAAAGTAAACGACCCTCTGAATGTCATTGCACCCAAACTGAAATTGTCTGACGGAAGCGGACCACAAAAGAACCCGGAATTGGGAGCCAAAGTCCTGCGATACAATGTTAAGCCACAACTGGAGAGAAAAAAAACGAAGACGGGACCACGCCATGCGTCGGAAAAATTCCCCTGTGCGTCCATTGTTGTGCGTGTGACACAGCAGTCCGGCTGTAACTACTGCTGCCTGAGGCAGCAACCCAACAGCGCCATGGCAATGATCTGCGCCTGGTTGTGTACAGAAGGTTGTCGATTTTCGATCAACTAGCTTGACGCCGGCAGATTGGTTTTCGGGGCTTTCTCGCCCATGTCCGGCCCGCCCTCAGGCGAGCCTCGAGGCTATTTTTGGGCGGCTTGGTAAATTGCCCACAAGTCTATCCGGTCACATTCCACAGGTGAGTGAGTGGCCTCTTAGCGACGACCATCTCTCCCCAACTGCATTCCCACGATCCCCCCGACGGGAGTCTTGTCTCGTGCTTATCAGCGGTCCACCCGCTCTTGTTTGGAGGTTTTAGCAGAACCAATTGTCGACAATTGCCAGGCCGCCCCGGATCCACGATACGAACTATTTATTAGGAGGAACATGACAAGACCAGCGAGGAAGTCCGGTGCTGCCAAGACTTTCTCTTTCTCGCCGCTTATTACAAGCCATGACTTAGGCTGTCAAGCCAAACGTATACTTTCCGCTGTTATTGTCACCGCCCGCTCCTCGGCGTGAGCTTCTCTTTTGCCTCGGACTTGGCTTGGGGGAGAAGGGGGGGGAGAGCCAAAAATTTTCTAGTTCTTTCCCGGAGGCTCGCCAGCCCGTTCACCATCATTCTATCTGCCCCTCCGAGTCACTCATCGAGCGGGGTTTTCGCGCTCGAAAAAGCGGCTCTGAATCGCGGTTCGTCCCATGTTGCATTGTTTACTAGCACAAGGGAATCCCGTCCCTCCTGCAGTTGCTGATTGCGCCGCTACAGATGAAGGGGACCGAGAAACAAGTGTTTGACAGTAGGACCCCAATATAGGCAAAATTGCAACCGATGCGTTGTCTTCCATAGCGAGCCACTCACGAGGGCCTCTATGCTGGGCTGCTCTGTACACATTTTCTGTGCCTAGCTCTCTGCTGTGAGACCTCGCTTCCCTGCGGAACCATTCAAGTACTATGCCCAGTGGCGGACGCGAAATATCTGCAGCCTTCAATGGGAGCTAGATCACACATGCATACATCACGCAACATCAGGATACATATATTGGAAGAGGACTGGAACAACATCTATTGGTTGTAGAACAGGATGATCACTCGCCATCTTGTTTGTTCAGCCCGAGTCTTCACGCCAGCGAACCCGCGATATCATCGCAAACTCAACGTCACGGCAAAAGGGAGGTGTCTTCATCTCTGCGGCGAAACAAACGAGCTAATCGGGATATTTATCAGCCACCCGTAACATCAAAACCCGGCCCTCTCTAGCTGATCTGCCACCTAGGATGGCTGGAGTCCAAAGACACACTCTGGCTGCCCTTGCAGACGGATTCGGCGGACCTTTTCACCCCACCCACATCGGCCTCCAAGGCCCAGGGGAACAGACAGGGAGGGGCTTGAAGGAGCTTAGCTTACGGGATGTATGGCCCATTCTTCCGTAGCTGAGTGTATTGTAGGTGACAAGCTGCTGTGGTGGGTATGAGCATTCTTGGTTGCTGGAACCGCTCCGCCTACAGGCTGAATGAGTCAATATGGGAAGCAGGCCTTGCAATATGGATCTATCGCCATATTCCAGTCCATCACCAGGTATCTGGCTCTGGAATCCGCGTCTGCCGCCATCTCTTGCCTCTCTCAATATGTCCATGGATCCCTGTTGGTCTCTGCATACTGGCTTCGGTGGGAAGAGGGATGGTGATGAACCGGTTCCGCTCCCAGACCGTCTCTGTTCCCATTTTCCCGGGCTTGACAGTCTGGGCTGATGAAGATTTGGTAGTACATAATAATGACGAGGGTTACCTCTCCGGATTGCTTCCTTTCCTCCCCTCCCCCCCCTTCTCGATGTGCCCTGATAACACCTCCATCGTGTGACCCTAGCTACTACGTCAAATATGGAGGCGAGATTACAGTGGTTCTGGACGCTGCTGGCGCTCTTTGCACTCCGCGCCAGCGCCGACTGCACGAGCTATGGTGTAGATTACTCCAACGGTGGCCGATACAACATCGACAGCTCCTCGAACCAATATTTCAGCTTCATCAGTATCTTCCAGGGTATGTGTGCCCAGTTACCTGGTGTTGTCAGTCTTTTGTTCTTCTTCCTTCATACTAACTGCCTTGATCAGATTGTAGCCAGGAGAGCATCAAACCCGTTCTCGTTGGTCCAGATGGAAGTGAATATGCTTGCTCGGCCATCAGGACTCAGCCCAATGGGCAACAGGTGACGTCGACCTGGTAAGTGAGACCTAGACCCCCATACAGCTAGTTAGCTAGCGAGCTGGGACGGCGATGTAGGGGGGTTGGTTCTCCATCGTGCCACTGACTCTTCAATCAAACAAAGCGGTATCCCCTTCTCGGCCATGAGGTCTGGCAACTGGAGGATCATTGTTTCGGGCAATCAGATCTCAGTCCAGCGCTCTATAACACTCACTGTCGGCCAACCGCAGACAGTTTGGTACACGGTACGTATGCACGCCAACCCCCTTCTGCTTCCTTGTTACCTCTTAGGTGCCAAACCAATGGGTGTAAAGTTGCAGAGCTGACATTTGTCTCCGAAAGGCTACACCTACTATTGTCATTGGTGTCACAGTCACTGCCCGGGGTTCGAGTAAGTGACAGGTCCCCCCCTCCCCCCCGTTAAAATCTCAGCTCTGCAAGTGGAAAAACTGACCCCTGGTGATGATCAGCCGTCGTGCGTACCCAGTCGCAGACGCAGACGCTCATCCTCGTGCCGCAAACAGTGACGGCAGGGTGTGCGGGCGGAACCAGGACAGTGACAAACTATGCCCAGGGTCCCACGGTAACAGTCAGCTCGACGGTGCTCAGAACGGCGACTGAGGGACAAGTAACCAGCGTCTGGACAACAACAGCGACAGCGACGGCATCATGCCACTTCCCACAGAGTGGGTCTCCTCCCTCTACCGTCTATGATGGTCCCCCCAGCGCCCTACCGACTGGTTTCTGCATCGGCGAGACCTGCCAGACCTTTGGGCCACCGGCAGGTGGCAAGGGCAAAGGAAAAGGAAAGGGCGGTCGTCCTGCAGTTCAGCGTTCTAATCGTGCCACTCCTGCAGAGAAACGAGACGTCGCCGCTACCGCTGCCATTGGTGCCGTCGCCGCCGTTACCTCGACGTACACGCAGACCACCTACACTGTCACCAGTACGGTGCAGACGACCATCCCCGGTAGGGTCACGACTGAAGTTGGTGAGTGGGCCTTGTCTCTCTCTCTCTTTCTCTCTTTCTCTCTCTTGTCTCTATTTAGTTGGCATTACTAACATTCTCTTTTTCTCTCTCTTTCTCTAGTCCTCCGAACCGTCACGGCTACCATGTAAGTCACAACAAACATACCCCCTCCCCCTCCCCCTTTTTTCCCAAGACGTCAAACAAACTAACCTCAAACCCCCGTTCTCCAGCACCCCTGCTCCTTCCACTGTTTGCAACAACGGTGGAAACCCCGGTGTCACTGTTACAGTGGTGCGCGGAAACACTGGTGCTGTCACACAGACAGACTACATATACCGGACGACACGCATGTCGGGGACGGTGTGGGTCGGGTATGTTCTTTCCACTCAAATTCAGCTCATTCATTCATACATATACGAGGCACCTACCAACCTGCCTATTCATATTGCTAATGCGTTTTTTTATTTTTTTTACTTACTCTCTTCCAGACAAACATATTCCACCACTATCACCAACTCGGCCAGCGCGACAGCTTGCTGGAGAGCTGGTGGTTGGTTTGGCTAAGGCCCTTTTTGGGGCGAGGGTGGTTTTGCTTTTGGTTTTGGGGGGGAAAGGGGGGAAAGGGGGGAAAGGAGGGAAAGGAGGAGAGGGGTAAGGGGGCGCGAGCTTCTGTGCTGAGACCCACCGCGAACTTCGTACTAATAATAGTCTGTGTGATCACGATCGATCGTATTTGCGGGAAGAAACGGGTAGAATGCAGGGAGAGAGATCTTTTACCTTTCTGGTGGTGGCTGCCTCCGCAATATCTGATTTTGATCTTCCCACGCGGCGCTTGTTACCGCGCTGAATACTATGATGACAACCGTTGTGATGTAATGTCAGAATTCTGCGCCCCACATAGTTATTAGCCCACGAACGACAACCCCAGCTTAATGTAGGTGAACTAGGTTCGCAATGACGCGATGTGTGAATTTGGGGAAACAGACTAGTGCAAACTTTAGGCTTTGGTTCGCTCCAAGACTACCTATATCTAGGATATGTTCGACAGATAGCCCCCTTTTTTTTAGTCCTTGTGCACATGTTAGCCCTAACCCACCAGCATCCCCGAATCCCGCCTGGACAGTTGGTGAGCGCCTGAACTGGACTGGGGGCTGGCCTTTTTCGTTCATTCATCGCCCTCGAGCCAAATCTCGTGCCCATCTCCTTCCCACACAAAAAAACTAGCTATAACACCACACACTGAAACTCCACTCAGCCCCCACCAGACCGCACCCACGACTCCCCTAGCCAGACCGAGACCATACAGAAACCCACACATGGTTGGTCCCAGTGTCCTCGCGAAACTGCTGACGCTCTGCCCAATACCATGAACGGTGCCAAGCACACTTGGGTGCGGCGTGCAGTTGTTGACGAGGATGGTCTGGGCTGGTAAGGCAAACGTCCTCCCAATGACCTGGAACGACAGTACACCGGCAATGCAGACCCATATGGCCAGGCCGCTTTTAGGGTTTGGAGGATCCTCAGAACTGGGGACCAAGCTCAAGAATGGAACCAAGAAGTATGCCAGAGGAAAACACAGCAGGAACAGGCGCCAGCTGCGGACGGTTCCGAGCCGCGCCGAGAGCCAGGGATAAACCAACAGCTGGAGGCTGATGCCAAGTATTCCCAGGATGGCCATCGCCATGCCAACTTCACGGGGAGCCAGTCCTAGACCGCCCGTGAAAATAAAAGGGAGATGTCGGGGGAGAGCATGTGGAGACTCTGCACCTTGTCTGGGGTCATACACTGGTGTTGATAGGAAGACAAACCACAGCGAGTTGAAGGTACCGACATGGAATGCTAGGATAGAGCTAGCAAGTAGGGTGAGAATGACATTAGGGGTGAAGATACGGCGAAATGCAAGTCTGTGGGTGTATCGACGTCGAGGTTGCTTTGTTTTGGTGGGGGAATCGACTGTCAAAGTCCGCGGAGGGGTGTGGACGCTATCAACAAAAGACAACTCTACGTTAGGATCGAGCTCTCTGGACGCCAAGGGAGCGTAAGACACGTCGACCTTGGAATGAGAAACGTAGGTCCATAGCATCCGGCCCAACTCGAGACCGCGATCTCTTTTCTCGAGCCGCGAGTCCAAGGTCTGGATATGTCAGCGCATCTGAGCAATTATTCGGGGGGTGCGCAGGGACTTGCCTCCTCTAGGCATAGCCACACGGATGTCATGGCACAAAGGAGGAAGAAAGCGGATAGTAGGTTCGGAGTCGCGTATGGGAAGCGCCTGAAAAACTCAACTTCGCCGAAGAGTGACGGATAACTACCGGCCGGGTCCGAGAGTATGCCACCGAGAATTGGACCGATTATGATGCCGATGTTGAAGGTCATGGGCAGCAAGAGGAAGGCTCTGGACTGGTATCTGCAAATCATGTGAGACACATCAAGAAAACAGGACGCCTGTCCCTGGCCTGGGGGGTCACCGTGGTGTACCTCTTTTCCCTGACAATCTCGCTAATCCTTCGCCATGTTATCAGTAGTGGTCGCATAACCAGAAGTGCTGCCCATACATGGTTCTCAGTACCCCAACGTTCCCATTGGTGATACCCCCGAGTGATCGGAAGAACATGGCCTGCCAGAAACTGGTTGAAAATGCGAACCCGAGACATGATATTGCTCAGAAGGGGGTCAGCTAGAAAGACAGGTCACGGTTTTCAGATTGACATACTGGTGCCGCCGAGGCCTATTAATAGAACGGTTTTCCGGCCGAAGCGACTGGAGTCTGCGATCCTGCCCCACATCATGGCAGTGAGGAACTGGGCTGCAGTAAAGCTAGCACTGCGCGACTTTGCCATCAGTCATCGGGCATCAGATGTTCACTTGGTCCCGAGCCCTTACTGCACAATGCCAGCCTGGCTGGAGATGACGGAGTCAGGAAGGTCTGGGCTGAACCACTTCAACATGTAGAACATGTACGACTTGCAAAAACATATTAGTATGAACTTCACCAACATCCAGGAAGATCAGCGCACTTACCTGGAGAGATGTTTGGACGAGGGGTTCACTTAACCGGGCAAGTGTGATGACAATAAGTTGGTCTTTTCGCGGGAGATCCCCCCAAGAGACCTTTTCCGTGTCGGCGCCACGGGATGGGGCATTATTTTGAGGTTGGATTTGATGTCTTGTCATTGATGTCACCACCAAGGTAGGCACGATCGACTGGTAATGGGACTGGGTTGATGACCCTGGCACCCCTTGGTCTTCCACTGCCACCCCATTTCTCCCTTGGTAGCCTAGATGGCTGGACAACAAGGACGACTTTCCTGAATCGAGGTCAGTGTCAGTGTCCATGTCGAACTTAAGCACTTCACTCCCGTCGCGAGCACTGTCGATAGAATTATTTCTCATGAGCACCGCTTAGTTCCCTCGACCTCCTTCAAACTTGACGTCCGAGTGGGAAAAGAGACAGGGGAAGAAAAGGTCCGGACCTGCGTGCCACGCAAAAGCCCCAGTCGTGGTCCGGGCCGCAGCTCGGATGGTGACCAGACCCGCATCCGGCATGGGGTGTCTGCGAGCCCGTCCAGTGGTCAATTGCGGTGCCGATGCGCCGATGCTCAAGTGGGGCGGATGATGGCGAAATGCAGTGATGGTTGCCTTGACTGGACAGACCAGCTGCTTCCCGGCTCCGCAACGGCGAGGCTTGGCTTCTTGTTCCGAAGGCTTGGCCGGAATTCCGCTCAAACAAGTGGGGTGCGTGACTGAGTACTTCGTGAAGACAAGGCCAAAAAAAACACTGTGCGCGACGCCAACTGCCAGCAGTAACAGCGTGACAAGTCGTTGGATGGAAGCCGCGAGGAGAAAGCCCCTCTCACGACGTCCACATGGTCTGAGCGTGCTGTTTCTGGCTCTCTCTCTCTCTCTCTCTCTCTCGCTTGGTGCGAGCTACCTGTCCATTCCGCAATGTGTGCACATGACGGGGTGGAGCCCCCTCAGCTGTCGCCACCACCGACCGACAGCCGACAGAGGTCGTCCTTTTTTCTTGTGCTGCGTTCGGTCCATCGGAGGCTCCTTGGCCACGGCAATGCGGTGCGGCGAAACAGGCCGCCCGAGACGGGCAAGGCAGCCTGGAATTCTCTCGGGACATTCTCGCACCTGTCGGAGAGACTCACCGCCGCCAGGGATTCCTTTGACAAACATTGATGGCTGGATCCTTGTCCGGGCCGCTCCCCTGCCGGTTAGCTCCGGCCCTGAAGGCCCCTGCTCGGCTTCTTTTCGAACCTCAGCAGCGCAACATGGTGGATTGTCTGTTCCATTGCGGATGTCCGTTCTCTGCCCTGCAGCCATGCACTACACTAGGGCTGGCGTCGCCATTTGCCCCGGCACTTCCTCGGGTTACTAGCGTGGTCCGACCCTTCGGCGCCCCTAGGCCAGCAGCCGCCACGTCGTTTCCAGCACCCCGACACTCTCGGTGCAACAGGCGAAGCCGAACGACGACGCCCGCGAGTACACTACGCCGGGGAGGTAGGTATCCAGGGATTCCCATTACAACGATGAAACAAGTTTGCCCCGTCCGGCCATCACGGCCTCTTCCGCCAGGGTTGCCACGTCTCTCCACCCTCTCCCCCCATGAAGCTGTGTTTGCGTCCTTTTACGCCGTTGGCCAGAGAGGTAGTGAGGATGGAACTGGCGATTCCTGCGCCCTCTCGGCTCCACCGAGAGACCTCGAACCCTACTGAGAAAGCGGGGTGTATCGGACCTCCACCCCGCCAGAATCTCCTGGTGGAGGTACCTGTATCAACCACCCAGCACATGCCAGCTCGGCAGACTTCGCTATCGGCTGCGATTACAACTGATCCGCGTTATGGTAAAACAATATCCCCGGGTTTACTTCCTCAAGCTGCGTTCCGGGTGACCCACACTCATTGTTGTGCCTTTCTCCTTCTCGCTCTCGCTTCGCTGATGGTACGATACCCCTCGTTGTCGTTGGGGCCTCTGCGGCTTTTTTTTCTTTGCTTTTTCTTGGTGCAGTGGAGCTACCAACTTTTACACCTCACAGCCCTGGCCCCAGACTTTTGTCTTTCGCCAAGCTTTACACCCCACCCAGATCCAAGACACCAGGTTTTCTGGGACACTTCGACAAAATTTCCGCCGACCCGCGGGCGCAGCATTGATGATGGCTGTGGAGGCATAGTTCACTGCTGCAGGGTTACCTTCTCACCTCGTCATTCGGCTGACCAGCTGGAATGCCGCCTTCTCCGAGGCATCTCAAATCTGAACAAAGAAACTTGATGGCAACAAAGTAGGAGATATTGCACTTAACCAACAAAGAACTTTACACCGTTTTATTATCAACGGAGAAGAATGAAAATGCGAGTATAAACACTGACCCGTCTAACTGAGATTGCCCACCCACCCCGCCCCAAACCAATCCATA
>Ga0247765_1000302_pt1 | contig 39869 bp, 32 predicted proteins | sample UWRJL106311C6_FD_179949 | JGI IMG/M metagenome (GOLD analysis project Ga0247765, IMG submission 179949) | Plant litter microbial communities from Arlington Agricultural Research Station in Wisconsin, United States - UWRJ-L106-311C-6 | ecosystem: Environmental > Terrestrial > Plant litter >... | reverse complement strand
AAAAAAAAAAAAAAAAAAAAAAAAATAGCTGGCGTCGGGACTCTTCATCCGATCTCCCACTGGGTACCTTGGGTTTCTTGCCAATTCACTTTGCCCCCGCTTTCGATCGCGGCGTCTGTACTTCTCGGTCTCTTCCAATTCACTATTGCCCCACTTGTATCTTTGCGAGCAATTCCCTGGTGATCTCTCTCCCTTTTGCCCTAAATCCCATTTTCCATTCGCAGGACGTGAACTGCTGCGTGGTAGCTTTCTTTTCCTTTTCACCACCGTCTGCAATTCATTTTACTGCATCTCCGCAGAGCCAATTCGTGGCTTCGGCTACTTAATTCCAGTACCCGAAAAGCTGTTACTCGATAAATAACGTAGCACGGGACAACAAAAGGTATGGTGGATGGCCCATACTTTCGAGGCTTGAAATTGCTCTTTTTCGCTCCATGTGGCGTTTTTTTTTTTCTGGGCCCGCTAATTCTTCCAGTCACGAGGCTCTCTCCCTTGGACTATTCCAAAGGAAAGACATAAATAGAGACAAACCGTGGCTAGCTCTTCACAAAGCGTGCAAGGAAGGATGGAGCGCACGACGGCAAGCCAGACCCCCGCTGGCAGCGAGGACCCTTCGACCAGCACTGCCAACCAAAGCAGCCGCCAGAGCGCCAACAATAAGCTCACTCTCCCAAACGGAAGGACCCTGCTGCCTGGTCACGGATTCACAGCCGCCAACATTGCGAACCTGCCTCTTTGCGGCGGCAATGGCAACGCCCCCGCCGCTGCTGACGGCGGTAATACAAATGTCAATGACAATTCCGACGGCGGCAATACACATTTCAACGGCAATCCCGACGACCATGGCACCGGCGGCGCCTTTCCCAACGGACAGCAGCAGCAGGTGACGGCCGCCCTGCAGGCAACCACGGCGATCCCGGCCCCGAATGCGACCTCCACTCCGAATGCGACTCCGGCTCCGACTGCGAAGGCAAATCGACGCGCACGGAACCTGCCACCCCATTTCCCTTGGACCGCGGAGGAGGAAGAGAAGTTGCGAAGGGCGAAAGCTGAAGGCATGACGTCTAGGGAGATTGCCCGGGTACGTCCATCCTTCACTCTTTTTTTTTGGGCGGGCTCATCACTAGAGAGAGAATGTGTGGATCAGGTCGGACTGACATTTCTTTTTCCCCCTTCCCTCTAGTACGTGATTACCACACACACAATGTGGGCGATTGACTCTCGTTGGTCGAGAATGAACAGGCAATAAGCCTATTCCATTCTCTGACCAAAGGGCTTGATCGGATGTACACGTGTGGATGGATGGATGGATAAATGGAATGGGACTGAAGGGGGGAAGGAGTCTAGTTTCTATCCTATCGAGGAGATTACAACAAAGCAATCGCAGAACGGGTAATCGCTGATTATACCGGGCTGAAGGGGAAAAGAAAACAGGAACGGTACAGGGACTACTCGTTGCATCTATACGTTTAAGGCAAAGAAATATGAACACATTCCTGCGATGAAGCGGTAGGGTTAGACTAGACTCGATCGAATAAACTGCATGGGGATGTTGGCACCTTGACCTGACTCGGATGGTATTAACTCATGTGATTATCAAGGGCAGGTGATTCTAGTGAAGTCATATGAGGTCATACATGCACATTAATTTACATGCGTAACCTATGTGTTTAATGTAATAAACTGAATTCATCGTACAATTAGAATCCTCCTAATATCGACAATGGACACTGGGGCCAGGGGAAGATAGAATAGCGGTCATGAAGCGCGCGATCTTCGTCAAAATTATTACTCTCCCTGAAAAATGTCGAGTAAAGTGCCACGGTCACCTCTACTCGGACCAGCTCGTGCTTACCATCTTGTAGGTTGCTTAACGGCGGGTGGCCACTGTGGCGACTGGCCACTGGGGAACGAGGACAAGCTTTTAGTGTCAGTCTACGAAAAACGATCCAAAGAATTGAGGTCAGTTCTGCCCAAGTTGAATTCGGAATCTACGAATCTAACTAATCCAGGAGCAATACCGACCAAAATGATGATGATTTCTGTTTCTTGTTTCCTGCTTCCTCCAGTCCCGCTCCCAACAAATGTATGCAAATGCCCCCAACTTGAAACCGATGCAATGCAATACCAGATACCAAATCAAAGGAAAAAGACCGTTTCCCAATGCTACCCGTATCCCTCCCGCACCATCAAGTATCCCTCATTGAAGTGAAGAACTAGAGCTTCCCCTTGACAGCCTGCGCAAAAGTGTCGCAGTTGTTCGTCTTGATGTTATAAGTCTTCTTCGCGTTGTCGTCAGTCCAGGCCTTGGCAAACTTCTTTGCTGCCGACGCCTTGCTCGCGGTCGTCTCGCCGCCATAGACGAGAACCTTGTCGGCAGTTGAATCCTTCTTTCCATCAAAGCGGCGCTGGATGACCCCGGCCTTGTCGCTTCCCTGGACTTCAATGAGGTGGTGAATCTCAGCGTTGAAGTTGCGCTTGAGAACCTCGTTCTTGCCCTTGCCGCGGGTAGTCTCTTCAATGACTCCGACAACGATGCCGACGTGGTCGAACCCGAGCCTGTCGCGAAGCTCCTTGAGCTCCTGAGCGGACTCGCCGTCGCCATCGCCGACGGTGCCGCGCTTCCATTGGAGGTAGAACCAGTAGTATTTGCCCTTGGCGAGCGGGCTATGCGCCTTGTTGGCAGCAGAGTATTCCGCCGTGTCTTCAATCTTGGGCGCGCGAATGGCCAGCGGGAGAGTGGCCGGGGCGTCGCCATCGCCGGCGGACAAGCGGGCAGCGAGCTCGGCGACCAGGTCAGCATTCGGGGCCCGAGCGGCTACTTCACGACGGTGGTCATCGCGGGGAGTGGCGACCACGAGGGTGGCCAAAAGGGCAGAGAGGATGTGAGTGAATTTCATGTTGACTTATGAGATTTGATGTGATGTGGATGAGGTGGGACTTGTGTGTGTGTATAAAACGATACGAGTGATGTTAGATGCTAGTGATGTGAGATGTTGGTGATGAGAGATATGAGCTGTGATGAACGAGACAACGACCATCTTTATATCTACGAGATCACATCACAATCGTATCCCCTAATTTCTAAACAACATCATAATAGACATCTCCGATCAGCGGCCTTGTGAGACCTCGCCGCGTGACTATGCCTTGGAGGATGAATGACTGAGGCTGATCTCGAACATACTGAGCCTTCTCACATGACCTTGACGGGTGATTTGGGGAATATCCCAAGTCGGGCAGTTAGCTTTCAAACCGAGAGTAGGGAGTTACAGCCCGTGGATTCGTAGGACGAAACACAAAGACGCCTTGAAGCGAATCCTCGAGTATTCCTGCTCTCTGTTTGGCCCAGGCCGACAAACAAACACAAGCTTGTAACACCATACCCATATACCCATCGGTGAGTTTCCCTACGTCTGCCTGTAAGTGTATGGAGTTGTGTTCCTTTTACTCTTCATCGGTCAAGTTGGGTGGGTTGCCCTTGATTGGTCAGTCTATAGATTGTGGCGTAGTTGTCGGCGAGGCTGGGGGCCGCGAAACTCTTAAAAACCATGCACCCCATCACATACCCCGCAGACTCTTTAAGGCACGTGAAGCCACGCCATCCACGTGTAACATGTCGTCTCTGCTCAATGTGTAATTGGTATGGCCTCTGTGACGTAGTTGTGCTTCGTGACATTGTTTTGGGCGGGTTAATCTGTCCGAGCCTTACACCGAGCCCTATCCCGAGCCTAGGCCCGCCTCTTGATCCGAGGTGTCACTTGACGAGGCAGTGGTGTTTCAAATTTGCCATGTAATTCAATCCAGTCTGACTAAGAACTAATTGTGCCATTAATTTCATTCTCACAATGCCTTGCCTAAGTTGTCGAGGAATAGATCGACGAGGTAGATTAATCCAAGAATATCGTTTGTGGAGAAGTTTCAGGTTTTGGTCGGGTATTATGTTGTGCAACTGGCATTGCCTCCAGCCAACTACAACTGCAACTCCATCGCACCTCGGCTTATTGTAGCACAGGACTATGTTATATTCGCAACCTTGGACTTCCTGTGCCTACGGTCCCAGTCACCGAGAACTGTTTCCGGACAATTGTCTCCGATTTCCCACTTTCACTGCCTCAACTTCTATTGAACCATGTCCCAGCAAACATTTCTCAATGAGTCGAGAACTCACCGACCTCCCTTTGGTCACACATTCCTTCGGAGCTCATTTCAATGCAATGGAGAACAATTGGTCCGCTAACCACCTGGTCTACTCAGGGTGCGCCGAGCACAAAGCCATCCGGGACTACAACAACTCCACGAGGCTGCACAACACGGCCTCTCTCTTACCGAGCCCTACTCTATCCTCCGGAATTTTCGACTCTCCTCTGCTTGCGATAAGTGTGAACATTGGGTTCTGGGCGTCAACGACCCGCAAACAGGTCACCTGTGTCCCCAGATGTGTATCCCCTATTGGGACGCAAACATGGGGATTGGGAAATGTCGTGGAGTGACTGTGCCAGAGTTAGGCTGTGCTGAGCTTGCCAGCAGCTATGCCTGAGTCGGTGAATGACGGTGTTTTCCAATACAGTGAAATGCGGAAGTCAATGGCATCAAGACCGCAAGAACCGCGCGGTGCCGCAACTATGAGGCTCTGGGGCGCTTGCCACCGTGACTGTTTCCCTTTATATTTCGCAAGTTGAGCCATCCGCAATGTGCCGACACATTGCAGCACACAGCCGCCATACCCGTGGACCCCACCCCCGATAGTCGGGAATACCGGGGCCGTGGCTGGGACCGGCCCCCACCTTAAGGCTCCGCCGGCCATTTGCATCATTGATATTATTTTGTCATGCCCATAGCTGCCGGATGGGGAGTCGAATGTGCACGAGCTCTATCAAGGCTGACACGCAAGCCCCTCATACCGTGGATAACCGGCCCTAATATAGGGTGTTTCCCCAGTCAACTCGCTGGGCTAGATGCGGCTCGACGATCTTTGCTCCATGTCCTAAGAATTTTGGAAGCCAGCTGAACTTATCAAATCTGCGAAACAATTACAGAACTTCATTTCAGCCTGTTCTCCATCCTGCCGGCTTTCTGTCTTACTCGCTCATCTTGGAACACAAGGAGTGCTCTTCCCATGTGCATCACCAGAATAATAGGACAGGAGTGAACCACGGAACCCCGGGATTCATGTTGGTAACTCTGCCTTAGAGCTGGGAGGTTGCTATGAGAAGATGCGCTTAACGTTGAATTTTATTTACAAGTGTCTGTTTGGGACTGGCCACCTAGATATATCCACCCATCCAAATACTTGGGGGCCAGTCCAATGACTAAATTGGAAGCGAAGCTTATCTCGCATTGCGTCATGCTAGCTTTGTGTAACGGATGTCGGACTTGTCAACTTTGCCTGCGCAGGTCAAGCGCGAGTTCCGAGCGTCGACACTCTGGTCGGTACCAGGTTCCGAGCGCTATATCGGAGGCTCAGCTTGGGATGCGGCCAAGCGAAAAAACGGTGACACAAAAATTCGCGTTCATATAAACCTTCTAGTAAGATTAACCGCACGGTCAAACTGGATTTACAGATGTTGCACAATCCGCCTTGTCTTGCTTCATACACTGGTCGCTTCTTTTTCTCGTGCAAATTACCTACCCAGACTACCTTGGCTAGATCATCCTGTGCGGTCATTGGACTCTCATTTATAATTGGCCATGTCGGTCTCTCGGATCGCAGCTCCTTCCTGCTTCCTTTACCATCCGCTTCCTCCGAATCCATCCGCGCGATATCTCCTTCGTCCGATGCGGCGTCCGGATAGCCCGGGGCGGAGACCGCGACGGCATTATGAGTGTGATATAAATCATGTGTCTCGGGAGGGGGAATACAGCCACCTTTGTTTTCAAAGTCTGGCAACATTCATGTTAAGGTTGTGCCGAGCTAGTCATGGCGTCGTCCCCATCGCGAATCGCCGCGCTCGCTGCGCTGATTCAAAAAAACACTACGATTCTCGATGATTACATGACCGCCAATGGAATTCCCACACCCTCGTTTGATGAAAGCTACCCCGCTGTGGTTCCGCTTCCCAAAGACATGGCCGATGTCCGGGATGCTCTTCTCGAAGCTACTGATGAGTTGCATTCCTTGGTGAAGGATCCGGTCACGACAGTCTATCATGAGATTGCCAAGGTACACCCCCATCAACATCCAACACTTTTTTTTATCCGTATCTGACACCCTTATGCTGTGCAGTCCGCATACTTTATCTCGGCCTGCGCCATCGCCCGTCTCCACCTCCCCTCCTCCTTTTCGCAAGGAACCACCACCACTTTTGAAGAACTAACCGCCCACGCGCGCAACGTATCTAGAACGCCATCGCTCCCCGTCTCATCTATCACGCGTCTCGTCCGACATGGTATTACGAACCATATCTTTGCGGAGCATTCTCCAGGCGTGATCAACCACACGGCTACTTCTCATGCCATTGCGACTTTTCCCGGCTTGCGTTCCGGTCTCGAAGAATTCGGTGCGTCGTTATGGCCGGCCGGTCAACGACTTGTTGATGCGCTCCTCACGTGGCCGGATTCCGGAGAAGTCAACCAGACGGGCTATAACCTCGCCAGTGGCAGTGACGGGTCTTTTTGGGCGGATTACGCAAAAGACACGAAGAAAATGCAGAGATTTGCCGACGCCATGGTCTTTTTAAGTAAAAAGCCGGGACTGGAAGTAGAAGGGTTTGTCGACGCCGTAGATTGGCGGGGAGCGAAGCTGGTGGTTGACGTGGGAGGTTCGCAGGGCGAGGTGGGGAGAAAGATTGCCGAAAAGTTGGTCGACGACGCCAAAGTTGTGGTGCAAGACCGAGAAGAGGTCGTGAGTGGTTCGGTGGGACAAGCGAGCGACAGAGTCGAGTTTCAGGCCCATGACTTTTTCACCGAGCAAAAGGTCAAGGGGGCCGATATCTATGTGCTGCGCCAGATTCTGCACGACTGGAGCGATCAGTACTGCAAAAAGATTCTGGAAGGTCTAATCCCGGCGCTGAAAACGGGAGCGAGAATTTTGGTCAATGATAGTGTTCTCCCTGAGATTGGTCAGGTCAGCAAGTACCAAGAAAGGGTGTTGAGGCATTCGGATCTGATGATGTGGAGGATGTTTAACGCCAAGGAAAGAGACGAGGCCGATTGGCGGAAGCTATTTGCGGGAACCGACGGGCGGTTTAAGGTTGTCCAGGTCATACGGCCACCGGGACAAGCCTTGGGCATTGTGGAGGTAGAGTGGCGGGGTGATCTAAATGGGGAGTAAGTTAGGGGTCAGATTAGAGACAAGTTAGTTTGAAGCTATTTCTAACCTTGGCTTCACGCCATGACGACATCTCACAGGGAACGTCCAAGTATTGGAGAGCGATAAAGTGATACCGTGACTATTTGGCGGCATCCGGGATTCGGGTGTACCCAACTTCCTTGAGACATAACACCCGGGTAGGATAACGTATCGGGTCTGCAGGTGATGTTTCTTGTGTGGCGATAATCCCGGAACCTAGCGATCCCAACGTCATCGCGGACCCTTCACCGTGACGTCTGTTGGCCGCCGACACGTCGCCGAGGCCGTTTCAGTCTGTCCGTATCAGCAAGGCCCTTACACTTTCGGCATAGTACTGCTTCATGGCGACTTCATCGGCCCTGCCAAGGGCTACGGCGCTATCATTCCAAAGGCGAAGTGAAAGGGAAGTGCTGTTACAAACTAAGAACAGCGATAGCACGGAAAGCTGCCGACCAACGCAACTACTGTTGTCGGGAAGCATTTACTTGCTCGAGGCCATGACCGCTGTCGGATTTTGGGAGTTGGTTGCAAGGAGAATAGAAGGAAAACCTGTTCTCCATTTTACTGTTGGCGCAGGTTTATTTTTGTATCGTTGAGAATTAGACTTCCAAGCTTCGGTGGCATACAATAAGGTTTTGATTGTGTCATGAATCAGAGGCTAGGCCCCGCCTTGCCCATGACCTTATCACCACTGGCGGAACAAATACAGCGCGGTGGATCCAAAGGGTGACATGTATCGAGTCGCTGACACGGAGCTAGTTGGAGAGGGTTGGTTAGGTAAGCTTCGGCCGCTGAAACTTGCATCTCAAACGAGTCTGCGGCCGGAATTACTCACAGAAATGGATGACGTGGCTGCTAGAGATGACGCGTAAGAGTTGTGCGCCCCTTCTGTCAATAGTCTCGTGTTGGATGGACCCTCCCATTGGTGGGCCTACCTTTCTCCAGTCCCAGACGTGCATGCATGTGAGTTGCCTTTTCCTCCTCTCCACCACTACAACAGCAGCAGCCACACCCCATGGTACTGCAGATCACCCTAATGCCTCGGGATTAGGCAACGTTGAACCAAGGTCACCTCCTCTCCATCGCCCAACATGTCGGCCACCATCGACAGAGACGAAAACGGCAATCAGTGGATGCGAGGTCAGTGTATCAACGAATGGGTAGATCTCGAGCGAGGGGAACTCGGTATCCAGGTTCCGCTCCATTCAACGCAGGTGTGTCATTTGTCAAGTTTGTGTGCTGAGAGGTCCACTCCGCTCTACGCTGTCGTCAGCTGCAGTGTGGCGGCTAAGAGAAACCTGGCACTCGGTTGCATTGATCGTTCATAACATTAGCATAATCCGGGGTTCGGCTAGCAACTACCGGGTCCGATCTCCATTGAGCTTAGTGATCCGCGGTCCCCGCTGCGGATCTTAAGGGAGAGGTGTATAGAATGCGCATGTAATTTATATTCAATGGTGCCGGGTAGCCAATCGTGAGGATCCCCTAAAGTGGGTGCATTTTATGAAACGACTCCCCTTGGTGCGCTTAAAGCCTGGAACATGAAGCCAGACTGTAAAATGTACAACCTTGCCGTAAATAGTCGTTCAGCATTCCATACCTACTTATAACATGCCCGACGGACGTCTCCTTCTCTAGCAAGATCCGGACTGGAGTGACCTGGCGCAGCATGCGAAACTACAAGATGCGTGATACTCTTGCATTTCTCCTCGCCGTCGCTGCCCCCCTCGCGGCAGCTCAGTGCAACAAAATCCAAATCTTCACGGCAGTCGGCCATGGCGAGACATATCCAGGAGTGCAGCGATCCATTACCACGGCCATCTGTCGGGGACTGTCCAGCTGCGGTGTCGCCAACATCCAATACCCGTCGACGGTGAGCGGCAAGGGCTGCCAAGCCGTGGAGGAGGGTATTGCGACGGGTCGGACGGTCATTACAGAATACGTGACGAAATGTCCGGACTCAAAAATTGTGGTCATGGGATGGTCCCAGGTGCGTACACCAAACCATGTAGTACCATTCTTGGCATGTTGGGAGACAGATTAGTAACCATATCTCATTCATTTATAGGGTGCCTCTGTTGTTGGCGATCTCCTCGCCGGTGGAGGGGGCCCAGGTAAAGGGGCAATGGCAGGCTGCACACAGGCGACAACTGGACCAATGGATCCCACAACCTCCCCTGGAAGTCACAGTTCGTATTCCCCCGGTTGCCTCTTACACTGAGATAATAACTAACCGCACCTAGTCGTTGCCGTGGCCTTGTACGGCAACCCTCGTCACAATGCCAATCAGAAGTTCAACGTCGGTACAGGATCAGCCACGGACGGGGTTAGATATCCCCGCCTTCCTTCCTGCGAGGAGCAGTTGTTTGCTGACCAGTCACTTCCGCTAAACAGGTCATGGCACGTCCGGCCGATAATCTGGCAGTTTTGCAGACATGGGGGGACAGACTTCAAGATTATTGCGCAAGTGGGGATATTGCCTGCAACGCCGGCAATAATAGCGGCGCACACTCGAGCTATTTTTCCAATAGCTACGCTTCCGTCCCAGCGCAGTGGATTAGATCCAAGCTTGGAGTTTGAGGTCTTGCCGCTCTAATGGCCTGGGAATTCTGTGGCGGGGCCTAGTTCGGGATGGTGTAATCACCTATGGCAGTTCCTCAAAGGTCTATACACAAGGTCGCACTGTTTGGAAAGTCTCTCTCTTGGCACTCATTTCGATGGTCGGGCGGTCTTTTAACTTCCCGGGCTTCCAAGTACGTCTTCTACATACAGGTAGGTATACAAACGCTCACCCTCGAAACAGCGCGTGTATTTGGCCGCCATCGCGCCGCACATGGGTCCAACTACGCCCTAACAAAGCGCCGGGCAAGATGATACACATGTACCGATGTAGACCGCCGTGGTAACCCGAACTGGGTGTTATGTCTGCTCTCATGTCACGAGGATCACACGCATACAGCCTTACCCTGCCCACGGCAAACTTCTCAAGAGAGGAACGACGCTCTTTGCTTGTTACAATAGCTCTGCCCCTTAGTTCCAGCTCGTTATAAATGTCCGCTGCAGTGTCCAAGATGAACGAGGAAAAAAAAAGGGGGCCCAAACCCAAGATTCATCTATCTGTGCGGGTAGGGCACTGGTCACAGTACTGGCAATCCTGTTGCCAATATTCTTTCCCTTAAAAGCGCTCCAATTCCATCTTTAAGGACCCGTTACTCCTCCATTGGCACCACCCTTGGGGTTCTAACACTGTCGGCAGCAGGTGGTACCGATACATATGTCTTTTGCCTAGAAAACTGTTAACGACGGATTTTGATCACGAGATTCCTGACTCGAGGGAGAAAAACGAACATGAACGCAGAAAAACTTGGGACCCCCGCAGTATCCATTGACACACCAACCGGGTGGGCATTGCGCAAGGGCGACAGCCGCGACGCAAAGCGGTAAGATGACAGAAGTGAGATGCATATCGCTATTTGCAAAAGTCGTGACTTTTGTATTCGTTAATTGTGCTCTATGTGTGTGAGTGTGCGCGTGGATCTGATAGATCTCCTGCTTTCTAAGAGACGCAGAGAACACTCGTTTATATAACTGTATCTCCAAGGACCCCCGTTCAGTGGACACCGAGCCCAGAATAGGACTACGATATCTATGTGCCAAGCGTGTAGTCCGCCTCACATGCCCTTTTGTGGAGGCTGAGCCATTATTGTATTGTACCAAGTGCCGTGGTTCCGCCCGTGCCGGCCTCTTGCATTCCTCGTTGGTCCTCAGCAACACTATTCGGCTATTGATGGACTTGTTGGTTCACTTTAGGACCCCCGCAAGACACTTTTGTGCCAATGGCTTTTCGGATCACCAATCACTTACAATCCACCCACAATAATGGGCGCAACTGTGCCACACGTGGATTGTTGGTACCATGGGCTAATCCCCATGCTACAATTACACCCTGCTTCTCAGGATTACCCTCTCCGTTCTGGCGAAATCCACGCGTGCATGGCGTGGAGCTGGGTTGGTCTTGGTGATGCTGTTGCGAGCTACTCTTGCGAGCTGGCTGGGTTTGACCGAGTCCCAAACCCACCATTCAATCACCCCCTTGCCGCAACGGAAAACGACAATGTCGGCGCGGGTAACTAGGATTCTTTTTTACGGTTAAGCCACTTCTACGCTTGCCCTCTGCTGGTGTCCTAACTAGCATTGTTATATCATTTTGAGTCGAAATGATTCAACGCTCATACTTTCAGGGTCCCACTTAAAAGACGGAGTGATAAATCTCCAGCGACCACCTGTGCCAGTGCCAGATACCTGGCCATTCGAAAAACAAGGTTTAGCACTTGAGAAAAGTTAAAATTTCAATGTCTCGCTGTAAGTCACGCACCTAACGCGGCCTCAATTGCGCGTAGTCCAACTGCGCCATCAGTCCAACTGAGCGATCAATCCGACCCCGCAACCAACCCAGCTTCCAAAACGAGTTCCAGTCCAGTTATTGGAAATCGGGGTCGCTGTCTGTGAAAGCTCCAAGATTCTTTCCCACCTTGCCGGTTTAACTCCGGGTACCCTGTGCACAGGTGCCAGTTCATGACCTTGTCTACCTATCTACCTATCCACTTCATCCCAAGCCCCAAGTGGTAGAGGTCTCTTTGGAGCACTGAGGCCCTCCAAAATGCCGGATATTGGGGCGGTTTCATATCCATCCTGTTCAATGACAGCATATGTCTACTTTTTAGTCCACATGCCCAACGTCCTGGAAATGCACGTAGTACTTGACGGGCAGAGAAAGGCCCTATCTAGGTAGGTAGGTGCGTAGCAACTAGAAAGGCCAAGAATTTTAGCAGAATTTCATTCCCTGACCACATTACGAGCCGGCGTCAATGTGTCAGCAAGTAACAGGGGCTTGCCTAGACAGAAACATGAACAAAGAACAGAACCCTGTGTCAACTTCTAGTCTGGGTCTCGGGAGGGATAATGAGGAGAGAAACCCACAGGCAGTTGGGGCGGCTGGATTCATCCTCAGGGGTCGATGCATGAATGATAAGGGAGCTTTTGGTTTTAGTGCTGTTGCGTTACGGGGTTCAAGTGGGACCAGACATGCTACCTTTGGAACTGAGCCAGTCTATCGTTAACAAAGAATCTTTTGATCCCAAACAACAACTTAAAGGAAATTGATGAATAACACGGGAGACAACCCGAAAGGTAGACAAAGAAGCGTGGGAATTTTTACTGGACGCGAACGTCTAACATAAAAAAAGTCAAGATTAGTGGCACGGGATGCGTTGACACTAAGAGACTGTACCTTTGGCCACCTCCACAAGTCAATCGCTCCTTTAGCTTTTCCTGCAGGCCCTTGACTTTTTTTTGCTGAGACCAAACTGGTACACTCCGAGTAAGCGTCAAGGTCCCCTTTGCGGTGTAGATATGACAACAGCTAATAATTGCCAAGTTCGTATTCCCGGCGTCTACATGTATCCGCCGCTACGCGAGTCGACCAGTTCAATTTAAGCCGCCTGCCTCGTTCCAGTCAACCAACTGTACAATGCCACAGACTCGCTCAACCACGATGGAAGCCCGCAGAGCTGGCAACCTTGCTTGGGACCTGGAATACGAGGAGCTGCCCTCCACAGGCCGGCGCAGACGAAATGGACTTTACCCCGTAGCGTCTCTCACAGATTCCACCACTTCCACGGTCTCGTCGGGATTCATAACTTCGGTGTCCTCCAAGGAAGCGGCACCGCGTATACGCTTCCCATTTCCCGAGCCGATGATAATTGGCATAGGGAACGATCATAAAAAAGTTGGAGAAGTTCGGGGCCGCCACCACGCTGATATAAAGTCTGCTATTGTGTTGCCTCGTCGTCGCGCCTCTTCTTCCTCGGCCAGGTCCCGGTCAAGAGGAGCCTCTCGTCGTCGCCGTCTTCATCGTCATCAACGACGGACTCTTTTCGTTGCTTTCGTCATGCTTGTGATCGTCAACAGCCTGGTATTTTGTCTTCAAGATGGCCTTGACTACTTCCTCCCCCCGATCATCACCGTGCGCCACCTATCCGTCGAGCAAGTGGTGGGTCAACTTGCCGTGGATTCCGTCTCAGCTATCCTACCGCTCGAGGAACCTGGGTCCTGCGATCCGAAATGGGATATGCCCCAACTTCAAGATGACAGGGATTTTTCATCCGCTTGGACTCCCTCAGCCGTTCTCGCTCAACACAGTCACCGCATCGGCCAACTCTGCGAGTACGCGACCACGGACCACTTCAAGCGTCGGCCGGACCTGACGCGGCTTTGCCATGATTTTCGCCAAGGGGTACGTGCGGCTCGGGATTTTAAACTTGGAGATTGGGAGTCGCTGGGGGCCGCGCACGTCATGCTGCGGGCGGCCAATAGCATGTACAACGCGGAAGCCAATCTTGACGATGATGCCAATTTTTTTGGGGACAACGACAACCCAGACGGAATAAACCAAACGGCCATGGCCATTAGCGGCATCTACGTCGACCTCGTCGAGTACTGGCACGAGAATTTCCGATCCTTGGTCAAATCTATTGCCGAATATGACAATGCCATTGGTCTCATGGAGGCTAGTGAGGGTTATATCCTCGACGCTTTTGACATGTACGTCAACAAAGCCATATATTCACACCAACAACCGAAAAGACCGTGGCGGAAGCAGCAAACGCAGCAAAACCAAAACCAAAAGCAGTCGAAAAAGGAGCTGCAAAAGCGGAAACCTGCGTCCCTAGACCCGCGGATTTTGGAAATGGAAAAGATCCTCACGAGTATCCGCACCAGTCCCGGCCACTGCTTTGTCTCGCGAATGCGAGGGCTGTCTGCTAACGCCGTTACGGCAGCTACCTCGATGTATGAGAAAACCGGCTTGATCCTCCAGGACTTGACCATGCTTGGCGATTACAACTGGCGACTCGATTACCAGGCCAAACCCACCTTGCTTGACGACCAAAATTTCTGCCCCCCTTGTCCGCTTCCCGGATCGAAGTGGCGACATCGCCATTGCCTATGGGTCTTTGATGACTTACTGACTTTGCGATTGAGTTTGGAAAAGGCAGCCGAAAAAGTTACGGAACGGGTTCGCCGGGCGGTAAAGATTTCGGAGGCAGCGGCCGCGGCAGACGCGACAAGGACCGCTGAGAACCGTGTATGGTCCAAGTTGCGGAAGAGGTTCTGGCTATAATCTCCACGTCGAACATTGAATCATTTTAAGTCCAGTACATCGCAAAACATGATGTGGTCACGAAGCCACTCTGTGACTTGTATCAAATTTCTGTAGTTAAAAGAGGAGGACAGCAATGCACCAGCATGCAAAGAAACTTCAAGATAACCTACAAAACTCCCGGTAGCCACACTCTTGATATCAACTCCTTACCATCACTCTTGTGCCCTAGGAAAATAACACAGGCTGTCCAACACGTCCTCAAGGAGCCGGGACTTTACCACCAAGCATGTAGTCCATTACCTCATCCCCGGTCCATTTCCTCGACGGAACCCAGGCTCCAGTTTCATCTTTGATGCATCCACCCACGATTACACCCGTCATCCAATAGCCACACCAATAGGCAGCACCAGAACAGCCCGTGAAGGTCGGCGTCGGTCCCATACTGCGATTGGGGCACCATGTCGCGGGGTCCTCTGGTGGTTCGCTGTGGTTCACCACGTCGACAGGAAGCGCGTATGCGGTTTGCTGAAGGGCGGCCACGAGGAGAAGCCTGGACACTTGTTTGTAAAGCATATTTGATGAGATATATTTGTGAAAAGACTGTGTCTTGTATTTCAGGGACCGGAGTGAATCGGGATAAGTTTAGAAGACACGACTGTCCCGTGCGGCTGGAATACAAAAGATATATGTCGAGATTCACCAGCACGACCAACCTTACCGAGGTTTGAACCTATAGTTCAAACTTGGAACCACAAATGAGTGAACCAATAGGAGTTTTGAAAATATCCACATCCATTTGGGTATAGCAGACTGTGCGGGTTGTTCGGGAGTCTCGGTTAACTTTAGATTGAAGGTTCCACTTTTAAATGCCGAACCGGGTTGCCGATCGAGGTCGCGCATCCAGCAATTGGACGCAGTAGTTCAGGCATCATTTATAGGGCAAGCCCATCCCCTGTCAAGCTAGATTCAGTTTAAGGGTATAAAGTCGTCAAAATGTCCTGCAGCAGCGACTTGTGTGCGTTGGAGAATGAACCTCTCCGTGGGGCCGAGATGAGTGAGAGCACCTATACCGGTCTTATGCTAAAGACGCATAGAAAAAATGGCCTCAATGGAAATACCATAATGCTAACGCACTACCAGACCTAGATCAAACGTCTGAGAAACCCGAGAATTGTCATGGAGTGTGGGCTGGGACCTTGGTTCCACCCACCTCCATGGATCCTGCCAACCACACCCGCCTTTGGGTGGGTCTAGGCCTGCAGTGGGGACCCGGCACCACAACTCCAAAAGGTGCAACCCCGCTGCAGCCCTTCCTCTTCCTTTCTTTTCTCCTTACCTTGCAATTCTACGTAATTGCCACAACTACTACGCAAGCCTTGCCTCGTGTTCTGTTTGGTTGCCATGACAAGAATGTGGCCGTGCAGCCACGTCTTTATGTACCGCCAGGTATAAAAAAGAAATCACTGATCTCGTTAATAATATATTCTATACTAAATTAACAATACTTGGTGTATGGTAGGTTTAGGGCATGCTAACGTCCTGCCCAGGCCTCGCTTAGGCTGGCCAGCACGTCAGGTTAGCTCGCGTAGGGCCTATACACCACCTAGACTGGCTAGTACAAAGGCCACACCATAACCTTGGTAGGTAGGACTCGGTACTAAAAAAAAGAAGCCTAATATATAAAAAAACAATCTACTACCTATAATAGCTCCAAGGCTAATATAGTAAAATATACTAGCTATAATTATATAAAATAAAAGATTTTATGTCTAATAGTGATTTCTATATAATTGTACTCCCTGCCCTCAGGGCGGTGTGGGCTGGCAATTAGCCACCAGGGGGGGTCCCCACACCGTCACACTCAGTCGCTACTTAGAATTCGCTTAGGCTGGCTCACCTTTGCTTACCCTAATACCATTTTCGGCAGGCTGCAGCGTAGCCCACGAACCACATCCACTCTAGCCGAGGGGGCCCGCAACTGGTCCCTTGTATAAAAATGGCCAGAATGCGCCCCACTATCCAAGAGCGTGCACCGTGACCACCACTCGCGGTAAGACCGCCGCCCTCTCAACGCACACCGTTCCGGGCCAGACGACTACAGTGAAAAGTACCGTGTCGGCCTCCACGACGGTTGAGACGATCCCGGTCGGCGGAGCCACGACCACGGTGACCTCGGACACCGCCTGCGTCGACGACGACGGAGACCACCACCCTAGACACGGCGACCACCACCTCGACATCGACCGTGAGTGTTCCCCGAGTCGCAGGTGACCGAAACCACGACTACTACCTCGACTACACTCACCATGTTTGACACGACAACGACCGAAGACGGCACCGTCACAGAGACGACTACGGTGACGATCCCGCGCGCGACCTCGACCGTGGTCTCCACGCAGCCGAGTCGACCAGCCTCACCACCAGCTGCCCGAGAGCACCACCGAGGTCACGTCAACGCTGCTTACCATCACGTCCACGGTGTACAGCTCGCTACCCACGCAGACGACCACGGTCGAGACCGAGATGTCGGTCACAGCGACCACCTCTACCTCCACGACCACCATCACCGCCACCACCTTCGACACGACAACGAGCATCTTCGTCTCCACTTCGACGAGCACCTCGACGGGTTCAAGTTCCAGCACAGTCACGACGACAACGACGACGACAACCAGCCTCAAGCTGACCGACAACTGCGTGCCGGGGCCGGCTTCGGCCCCCAACGGCGCACCTTACTTGGCCTCTTGTGGCGAGCAGTGCGGCTGCTCGGGGGTCTTTACCCATTATTTCGACGTATATGTCAATTCTTTGACTAACTGCGCTGCCATCTGTTGCAGCTGCGTAAGCTGCAACCTGTTCTCCTACAATGTGATATCGGGCAACTGCTATGTTACCGCATGCGCGGTCGTCAGCGAAGATATCTCGGCCAATCCGGACTACGATTTGCGTGCAATCTTAGTAGGGTTACCTGGATCTGACTTTCAGGTGGCAAAGGTCAGCGTTGCAGACGTACAGCTAAAAACCCACCGATATTACTCTAATCGAGAGGCTACATGAGACTATCGGGCGTACTAGCACCAGCGGTGTCTTTCCTGGCAGTCAATGTGCGGCGAAAAGGCCAGAGCCGACCAAAACATCAAGGTAAGATCATCGCCAAATGGTAGATGCCCAGGCAGCGAGACGTTGGGGACTTTCTAGGCCCGACGCTACTTGGTGGGTGGTAAACGTAACGGTAACATTGCTGGCAGCTCAGCTGGCGTTTGGTTCCTGTGGCACTGCCGATCCGCACCACGTTTGGCTCGTCAGCCAGCCCGGATCCTTGGCACCATTCCGAAGCTATCGCCAGCGGGCGGAAAGTTGCAAGCACCGGTAACGGCGCAAGCGAGCAGAGAGGAAAGCGGGGAGGGGTTATGAATTGGTTATAGAGAGATTATATTGTAGTGCGTTTAGCCGGCCTGCTGTGTAGCTTGCTGACCAGCTGAAAGCAGTGTTCCCGGCGACGTGTGGCTGGCTGGACCCTGCAGATCACTGCTCAAACGGGCGCTCCCGCATGGCGAGTGACACTCAAGTCCAGCAGCGAGAAGGGAGCGGGCATGAAAGACAGCAGAATCTCAACTTCCCACGTCAGTGGCATCTCTTCACGCTACTATAGGATAGAAGAAGCAGTTTCGGTCTAGGACCGTCTGAGGTTCAGCTGGAAAATAAAAAGTACGCTACATCAAGTTGCGCTTGTGAGGACTAAGCCTTGCTAAAGTCTATATAAAGACACGGAAATTCCCCCCTCTCTGACACCAGATCACAGAGTTTACCAGTCCACAGAGACACCAGAGCTCTTCTTACCCTCATCCACTCGCAGTTTTCAACTTGCCCAGACAGCAGCAACTAACTCCAAGATGTCGCCTCCACCGATCATCCAAGAGCTCATCAATGCCGCAGGCATGGATGGGCTGAACCAGGCCGTCGCCGCGGCTATCCAAGCTGCGCCCGATTTCATGAAACAGAACGGCTCAGGCGAGCCCTCTATCACCAACGGCCAAGACTTTGTCAACCTCGCAACCAGCCTCCTCCAGTGGGTCCCGACCGAGGACACGAATGCAACAAAAGTCCTAGACACGATCTGCCTCTTCTACTTCGTCCTTGACCAGCAGCCTCTGTTGGGACTGCAGACCCAGATAGGCCCCGACTCTGTCGGCCAGCCTCTCACCTCGTTTTCGCAGTGGATCGTGAAATACGCCGTCCAGATCGGCAACTTCATGAACGCACCGCCATCCCTGACCCCGGCGTCGTTCCAGACCTTTGCTAAATCCCCAGCGTATCGAGTCAGCGAGTGCATAGATCCCACGGGAGCCTCATTCCACTGCTTCAACGACTTCTTTTCACGCCGGCTCGCCCAGCCACGGACTATCAGCAGCCCAAATAGTAATCTCACGGTCGTTTATCCTGCCGACAGCCGCTTCGACGATGCCTGGACTATCGATGCGCAGGGCAATACCACGCCCACCGATGACCCCCACGAGATCTCGTCCAAGGGCCTCACCTATACCATCGCCGAGCTGCTGGGCAACAGCCAGTTTGCCAGCAGCTTCAATAGCGGCGTCTGGGCGCACTCGTTCCTGGATACTTTCAACTACCACCGCATGCACTCCCCCGTTTCCGGCACCGTCGTCGAGGCCCGCGTCATCCAGGCTGCTGCCTACCTCGACGTCACTGTGAACTCGAAGACGGGCCAGCTCCAGGGGCGCCGCAAGATCGGCAACCCGAACATCACGGATCGCCCCAAAGGCGGCAACCCGACCTTGAGGGACCCGAACGTCACGCCGACAGCCGATGACTACTCCGACTACCAGTTCTTGCAGACCCGTGGTCTCATCGTGATCGACACCAGCACCTCGGGGCAGGGTAACATCGGCTATGTCGCAGGTACGTGCGACAATTTTTCCCCTTCCATCCCCTCTCTCCGTCCTGGCCGCTTTCTACTGCAGCTGGCAGAAAAGAAGCATAAACGGATTAGCTAATCTTTCTTTGTACTCAGTCCTACCCATGGGCATGGCCCAGGTGTCGTCGGTGAATCTCGAAGTATCCGAAGGCCAAGTCATCCAGAAGGGTGATCCCATCGCTTTCTTCTTATTTGGCGGGTCCGACATCATCACCGTCTTTAGTCCCCAGGCGAACGTGTCGCCCACCGACTTCCAGCAGTATGTGAACGATCCGTACAACTTCTACGGCTCGACGTTCGTAGTCTGCCCAACCACGCCGCTTGCCAAGAAGAAGAACTAGCCAATCGGTGGAAAAAGACACCAAGTACGCACACGGCTGCCTCAGGGGCACATCACGGGTATGCTCACGGACGCCAGTAGCAGATTCAGCCAAGCTAGCGCGTCCTTTTTCATGGCAATCTTTCCACGTACTAGCATTAGCTAGAATTGACAGTTTCCAAGTCACTATCTATCCACATTGCCCCTGTTATCTAGTACCACGTCTCTCCATCCTAGGAGTGAACGAGGCATTTCAAGTCTACCAGTAACGGACTGTTGGGATCTCTGCCCATGAGATTTTACCGCGTCCTCCATACCGTCAGCTTGAGTCTAACGGTCGCACTTCGGACTCGATTGAGAAATTAAGTCCTCTCTCCTTTACAAAAATCGGAGAATTACTAAGACGGCCTATAAATCCATAATAATTCAAAAGTAACTTATAAACTAAATAAAAGCATAGATGAGTGACATTACCACTATCGTTGGTGACTCTATCCATACCTATTCTTTTATTATATAGTATAATAATAGCGATTCCACCACTCTAAATCGACGCCACGAATCCCCTTTTCCTTCTTAGAAACTGAGAAGTTACCGCCTTAGGCTGAGCTAGACTAAGCGAGGGGGTTACTGTTTTAGGGCTGCCTTGGCTATAGTTGCTACGGTGTAAAATTGGCCGCGGAGGTGCAAGGACCTAAAACTGGGTCCTCGCATTACTACTATAACTATTACTACTACTATACCTAGAAACGAGATACTAGATTTTGTAGAAATAGATGGGGTTGCGATTACTTAATTATATTGCTCGTGTTCGCACTCTGGCTTTGCTGGAGTGCTTATTCTTATCGCTTGTGAATGGTGGTAAAAGCTACTTGCTTAGTTGTTACTATTGTCTTGATCAAAGGTAGCCTCTTTTGCCCAAAACCTGTGCAAGGCGATTACCCCTTTTTTCCGGCGGGTTATTTGCTTGACTAAGACCCACTATCCCAAATCTAGAAAGGCGCTATCCGACAAAGTCGCAGGCAGCCGACCCCGCCATTGCTTCCTGACAACTGGCTCCGGACGGCGCATTTTCAACATTCAACACAAGTCGCGCCAGCCCGCAACGCTGCCTCAACATGGGCTCATCAGTTTCGAAGCATCCAATCCATTCCCTATTGGGTAGCAGCAAAGCGGAAGACTCACTATGTACTGTATGCCGTGGAATCTTGTCGCGCGGCATTCCGCTCCCCCTCGGGGTACCGGTCGTTCCTTCCCATGGAATTGGAGGGACACTTGTGGACTCTTCACTCGGCACTCAGCGGAAAATATCTTCTCGCGGCTGCCAACTTTGTTCCTCGATCCTTGACTTGGTTGACATCTTCGGGAGCCCCGAGGCGAAAGCTGATGAGCCATTGGAGCTGCGTGCCTTCCCATTCAGCATCTCGTGGCCCATCTACGCCAGCGCGTTTGCACAGCATCAAATTGCGAAAGGACATCTCCCTGACGCCTGCCTCTTTGTTTGTCGCAAAGGAGCCCCGCCAACCAATTACGATATTCGCAAAGCCCTGGAATCGCGAATCGCGGTTGGACGACTTGCGGTGCTCACGAGCTCGCTGACTCCTGGAGAAGCCCCTGCGCCGCTGCGGCCGCAGTCATTCTCCGCCGGCAAAGTAAAGTCCTGGATCCACAAATGCCTGAGCGAACACGGAACGCTTTGTGGCGAAGACGACGTCTTGCCAAAAACTGCAGTTCGGGGGATGAAGGTGATTGATTGTGAAACCCTCGAGATCAAACACGCAACAGCAAAAACCAAATGGGTTGCTCTGAGCTATGTATGGCGTCTTGCTGTCGACGACACGTCGTCCAGCAGTATAATCAGCAAACCGGCGGCTGCTCAAGACCCCACCGGCCTGAGGTTGCCAGCCACCATTCCATCGCTTATCGCGGACGCAATCAAGGTCGTCAGGGAACTTGGATACAACTACCTCTGGATCGACAGATACTGCATCGATCAGAATGACAAGGCCGAGGTCAGGGAGCAAATCGCCCAGATGGATCGCATTTACCGTGGCGCTGAGTTGACCATTATCGCTGCCGGTAATAACAACGGACTTGAGGGAGTACATGTCGGGGACAGTGTCCAGCGGCCCATCTTGAGAGCAGCGAGCTTCGGTCAGACCGCGAGCCTATACGAGACAGATACAAACCCCATCACCGAGATTCGTCGGTCACCATGGTTTTCCCGCGGGTGGACATTCCAGGAAGCCATTCTCTCCCGAAGGCGTCTCTTCTTCACGCCGAGTCAGACCTTGTTCGAGTGCGCGACAAGCACATGTTGCGAAATGGGCGACCTTGGAGGTAATACGCTGAAAACTGCAGCTCACCTCACCTCCTTTTCTCTCGAGGCGCTGGTTTATCCCGAGATTCCTCGACTGACCCAACTTCTCGGATCTGCAGCGAAAACCAACTTACCCCCTGACCTTCAAAGCCCTGTGACGCCACTGGACGAGTATCTGGAAGAGGCCATGGCACTCCTTAAGCTCTACCGGAGTAAGTCGCTTACGGTGGAGAGCGATAGCCTTGACGCGTTTGCAGGTGTTCTCAAGGTCTTGAAGGAGACACCCTACGAACTCTGTCACCTCCAAGGCGTTCCTTATCCTCGACGATATACTGACCAAAGTGTCGATATTATGTCTCTCCAGCAAAGAGTAATTGCTCTGGGACTCACTTGGTACGGGCAAGGTCCTCGTCGCCTAACGTTTCCATCGTGGAGCTGGGCTGGCTGGGAGACATATCGACCCGCTGGGTTGTTACCTGTTGGAAAGCAACTAGGACGCTTTGAGGGGAATTTCAACTCCTTCATACAAGTTCACTCTGTCAGGTGCAAGTGTGGTCAAGTGCGGGCTCCTCTTCACGAGATGGCAACATATGCGGATCATGTCCCGCAGGTTTTGGAGTTGGAAGGGAACACCATTCCCCTTGACATGCTTACCTTGAAGGAGCATGGAAACGGAACAATGTATCTGGAAGCGAGGGGGCCCAAGAATCTTGTGTATGACATGGAAAATCGCTTCACGACCAACATGGATGCTGAAGAGCTGCTGGCTGGGCTCACGGACGGTACGCTATCAGCATTCGCCCTGGGCGAGGAAGGGACGCCAACAACACGGAGTCTCTACGTCCTTGTTATCAGCATCAGAACCCACATGGACGCAGAGATTGTGGGAGAGCGAAAGGAGCTAGTGTTGCTGACGAGGATGAAGGACTTTACTAAGGAAGATCCCTTTTTCGACGAGACACCAGGGCTGCAAGCAACGAAACTTGTTTTATATTAAATCATACAGAGTTACAAGCGACCACTGTTTTTTTTTTTTTTTTACATATCCTCACGAACTAAATCTGAGATACAAGACACAACCGCTCGCACCAAACAGCCGAGTAGTATCTGCGCGATCCATGCCCAGGAAGCTCAGCGACGCCCCGACGTTGGCTCCCCATAGTAACTAGACCCAGGGAGCTCCGCGATATTTCCTCGGTAGTTTGAAGCGGGAAGTTCGACCACATTACCCCGTGCATTCTGTGCTTGAGGCTGTTCACTATGGTCGTAGGAGCACTTTGGACCTTTGGTGCACGCACTTCCTTGAAAGCAGGCTCGCCTGGCCGGATGATACAGTGGACAACTTCCATCGTACCCAAGAGGACACCCGAATTTTCTTGGGGCCAGGCATCACCGCGGCGCCGCCACGCAGTGCTATTATTGCCATTACATGGAACGGCGCAGCCGTGAATGGGAGTTGGGTTTTTTTTTTGCGCACTCCCAACTCTTGATTTCTATGCCGTCGGCGCCTGGAAGCGGCATGTTGGGGACCGATCAAGTGTTGTTGGATTTAGCTTATCTTATCGGTTTCGGCTGCCCACCTAATGGCGCGCCGACACGCCGACACGCGCCATGATGCGGGGCTCAGGCAATGTCAACCTAACCACGAACTGTGCACACCCAACACCTGATGGAACCTGACATCGTCGCAGCATGGATCTCAGATATCGAGATTATCCACGCGTTGGACGGTCCGTCCCAACAGCTGCAGTCTGAATGCGCTGCGAAAGAGAAGCGGCGAAAATATCGCAGCTCACCAACCACGACATGGAGCAGTAGGTCGCGATGAAACCAACAAAACAACACTCCCACAAACCGATGCTGACATTATCATGTCGCAGCTAGCGCCTCATATCCAAGACCTTCACATAAGCGCGTGCGATCGTCAGAGCCTGAATCAACGCGTCGACTTGTGCTGGGTTCGTTGAATGCAAATGCGAGGTGGGCTACCGCCGAAGGTGCGATGGCCTCAAATGCACCAGAATCCAAGAAAAATGCGCGCGGCAAGGACGGAAGTCGTGCGCCTGGAAAAGCGGATCTGTCAGAAATCCCAGGCATAGCTCGGCGAACTCGGAACATGATGGCCGCCCACCAAAGTTTGGACGACGCGAGTGCCGTCTCGGAGGGGGCTGCAGAGACGACGGACACCTCGAGGCTGTCAGCGTATTCACGCCTGCTTCAAAGCCGCGACGTCCCCTCTCTCCCTCCGCCATCACGCGCATCGCGCGCTCCCTCAACGCACACCACATCGACCAAGCGATCGTCAAGTCCGGTTAAAAGCCCACTCGACCTTCTCACCAGTCTGGGCAAGCCGGTGCAATACGACCTCGTCGAGGAATCCGTCATATTGAAGAAGCTAAAGAAAGATGCCATCGCTCCTGTGTACCGCCGTATCCGAGCGCTCTGTCACGCGCAGTACATTCCCTCGCCGATGCGTGACTCCCTGGAGCAGGGGGATCATGACAGCATGGTTGAGGACGACCAAGACGGCGGGGGCCATGATAATTGTGATGATGCTGGCAAGTCTGACGATGGGCAGGATTCTTCTGGGGTTATTGACCTTTGTCTCCCCGACTCAGACTACGGTCTCCCGCTCGTTGGACCACAGCGCGTGGCGTTGCATCCCGTCCTGGCCGCGGCTCTGCCTCCTCAAGCCGACCGTGTGTTATTTCAACTCAAACAGGAATTCATCATTCTCCAGGAAATCGTCTCGACAACCCGAGAGTACATCCGTATCAATCATAGCGAAGCCGCTTGGAACAGCGCCATCCACTACCCGCTCCTCCGCCTGGCAACGGCGCACATGGACAGTGTCACGGTTCAGGATATCACCCGGGCCAGTATCTCATCCAAATGCAGCCCGGACGGGAAAGAATTCGGTGACAGCAACGGGAGTAAACTCGCGCTCCCTCCTAGTACGAAAATGGTCGACTACGCCCTAACCCTGTCCGCCCCTTCTTCGCTGCCCAAGACATCAGGTCCCAGGGGCCCCGTTCACCCTTGGATGGATTTTGTCGGGCGTCAGAGTGTCATCAACCCGAGCATGCCATCATCCTTCAATCACACGGAATATTCACCTCTGCGATACTCCCCAGCAGGTCTATTTGTTGAGACAAAAGTCGACATGGGGTCACAGATTGAGGGACGCACCCAGCTGGGCGTGTGGGTGGCGGCTTGGTTCAAACGCGTCAACGCCTTTCGACTCTCCAAGCCGGTGCCACCACCGGTATTACCGGTACTGTTAGTCCACAACGAATCTTGGGACTTGTATTTTGCCGTGGACCGTGACTCATGGATCGTACGTTGTTTTCTTTTTTTCCGCTGTCACTTGCGAAGATGGATATGACTAACCGACTGGACTGACTGGACAGGAAATCTTGGGCAAAACCACCATTGGTCAAACCGACTCGTTGCCGGGTATTTACAAGCTGCTTGCCACGCTCCGAGAGCTCGCTGGATGGATGGCTGGCCCGTTTCAGGATTGGGTTGATAGGATTGTCAAGGTTGGCTTAGATGTCACTTGATTAGAAGATTCACAGGTAGAGAATTCCCAACGTGGCTATATCGTCACATACCGTTCAAGGTCTCATGTCTGTCGCAAAAGAATCACCACGTACGCCCGAGTCAGATGCGAGCATACCCCACCACATACAGCCGTGACACTTGTAACATGTGCACAACTAATGCAAGCACTTCTGTGAGACAATAATTGGCTACTTGATCGAACCAAGCTCACCGACCATGCATCGTACCGCCTTAAATCGCCAGGTGGTATATAGGAGGGGACTCGACACAACTCGTGACTGAATTCGAATCATGGATACAAGATTTTATCTAAGTTATAAATATTATCTGACATGATACATGCTTCCGAGTGTTCCACTATTGTCTTCAACAGTAGAGGGTATAACCATCCCAAATGAAAAGATGTTGGAGAAATGAAATGGCAGGCTCTGATAAAAATTGTCTGAGCACCGCAAGAGCAAAATTGATCCCACATCGCTCAACCCCACCCCCCTCCCCGGTAGCGTACCTCAAAGTACCGTTTCTCCTTTTCCTCTCCTCATCTCTATGCGAACCAAGCCCCCATTGTTGTAATGACCCTTGAACCCCTCGCGCTTTTTATGAACCCTTGTTGGTATATATCCCTGTCTCCACTGTTATCGTCTGACCCAGCGTGGGGCCGGATGGATGGTTGTCGTGTGCTCGTCCTGGGTATCTCTAAGCTTGACGAAACTGTAAAAAAAAACAACCAAGGAAAGGGTCTCGTGTAGGTAAAACACACCGCTATCCCGGGCGTGACCTCGAGGCGGCCTATGATATACGTAACAACATTAAAAAAAGAAAACCCAAAAAAACTCCCATCGTACAGCTGCACACATACCCGCAGCAATAATTGTGGATAGGATATCGCTTAAACTCCGGTTTGGATGACAGCATTAGCGACGATGCGGGGACTCAAATAGTCAATGGCCGCTGAAACCACAAGGAGGGTGGCAGTGAGCGAACACGGGCCCCATGCCGAGACACCATCAAGCGATCCATCTGTGATGGAACCCAGGGGAGTCATCACCAGGAACATGACCGAGCCGACCAAGAATCGCCTTTCAAGCCAGCTTTTGGCCCGATAGAGTTCCAGCATAAGCATGCCTATAAACGCCACTCCCCAGATTAGGAGTATCCAGTACATATGTGTAGTTGCGCGGAGAGGAAGGACGGCAACACCTGTGCCAATTGAGAAAAAACCCAGGACATGGACGGCAACCTCTTGAGCATGAGTGTAACCTTGGGCCAGTGCAGTTGGTGTCAAATACGAGATGCATAGGGCCGTGACCAAGCATTTCTCGCTCCAGGAAAGGTTGCCCAGTTTGCGCAGAACATTATGTAATGCTGAGCTGGAAGGTTTTTGAGAAGAGCTCGGATCGTATTGCGAGTCGTGCTTCATTTTGCCGTCAACGGTTCGCCCTACTAATATGTCTTGCTTCTCGGAGTCAGACCTGAGAAGGGATCAGCATTACAACGCAGAGAAGAGCGAGACACAAAGTGCCACTGACAGTTTTTCAGCACGTTTGATCTTTTCAGCCAGTTTGATCAGTAGAAGCAACAGGTCTGGGGCCATATCCGAGATAGGGGTTGCCGGTCCATGGTGGGAGACGGTCCAGTCATAGATCCACTTGCCAAGGGAGTTCGCATCGAAGACGCTACCCAGCAACATAATGGGCTCCTCGTTAGGGTCCCAGTTCTTGGGCGAGTAGCCGGCGGGAATGCGGTGCCGCTTAGCATCGAGCTCGGTGGCAACGCGCTTGGCCTCCTTTTCGGCGGGCTTCTCGTGAACGTACGCGCTGGAGGGGCGGCGGGCGGCCTGGGGGCGTTGCGGGACGTTGGCTAAGTTGCGGCGGGTGTGCGATGCTGGCTTACTGCGCTCGGGCTCAAATCTCGGAGTAGGAGTAGGGAAACCGGCCTGTCCATAGTAGTAGGAATCAGTCTGGTGTCCTCCAGCTTTGATAGTGAAATATTCTCTGCTGTATCGCTTCGACATCGATCGCGCCAGAGGTATGGGGTAGGCAACACCATCGATTTCGATGAACTCGTCCTCGTCGGATTCCCCATGGTGGTCAGAGGGCTGGTGGTAGGAACGAGAGTACCGAGGCGAGAACGACGGTCGACGAGGGCTACATGTAGGGTAGTTGTTTTGGAAGCCGGCGGTGCTTTGGCCACGGAAGTGAGCTCGGGTCGCGGGGCGTGCAGGCTTCGAACCCGGGTTGAAGTAGGAGGCGGAAGGCCCTCGGGGTGATAGCGCCGGCGACGGGCTGAGGAACATTTTAGCGTCATAGTCGTAGTAGTCACCGCCCCTATATGGCGAAGAGTTGGCCATCGTCTCAGGCTCCTGCGAATAGCAACGAGACATCCTTGGTAGATTATTCCATCGGTCGCTCTCCGTGCTAGTTCCTGCTTCTCGCTCCTTTCCTCCTGCAGATTGATCCCAGCTGAATCTTGCGACTCTTCGGTACTCAATGGGTTATATGCTGGGTAGAATAGGGGGTCCGTCCGTATGGGCAAGCCCAATTAGCAATGGTCGAGATAAGCCGCCACCTCCCGCGGGGCCGGAGCCGGTCTTGCCAATCGATCGCCGAGGACGTGCCGTGACGAGTCGCAATGGGTTGGGGGCAGGGCGGGCACCTCGGTTTGGATGGGAAGGGGGGAAGATCTCGGCTTTTCAGGTTCCGCTTGCTGGTGTCGATTTCGGCTAGTGGAAGAGGGCTAGTGGAAGACCGCTAGTTGGCGAGGGGTCGTCGCTGGGTTTTCGATAGGTTGTTGCTGCTGGGATGAAGTTGGGAGTTTGAGGTTGCTGGTGGTGGGAACGACCGACAAGGCTCTCCTACCCCGCCCTGCCCGTCTTTCACCCCGGAGTGGGATTTTCCCGCTACACAGCCACCGAGCTGAAGACATCTCATGGCGGGAGCGGGGTAGACTTTGCTTTTCTGCCATCGGCATCTCGAGTAAACGACGCCGCTTTCCTCCTAACCACGACACCACGACGCACTCCCCGACGTCCAACCGAACTGCAAGTAGTACCGCACGGAAAAGAACCCAACACTGCATCGGCACCCCATAACCAATCTGCACCGCACTCGTGCGGGAGCCGGCAGCTGGCCTTCGACAGCGCAAGATGGAGTCATCAAACATGCCATCACCGGCGGCGCCCCCGATCGTTGCGAACCCCAACCCACAAATATGCGAAAAACAATGGAGCACACCATATCCTCACTGCCACCCACCGACGAAAGAGGCATGGCAAAGAGCTGATGAGCCATGCACAATGAGCCCAGGGTCCAGGGGCTGGTTTTGTCAAGGCGACGGCTATCTGGGACTCTGCTTGATCGCCATGGCTATCTTAAGCTCTGCAGCGACGGCCAGTAGCTGGGAGGCAATGAAAGAGATGGATTCTAGAGACTACCACCAGCCTGAAAGCATCGTCCCTGAGGTAAGTCCAGATGGACGCGAGACAGCAAAGCAGGGCTGATATCAAAACCTAGGTTCCGTCTTGCACCTCCGAGCTGTTGAGAAACGTACTTTCGTCGCCCACGGCACTGCTCATCGCGATAGCAATGACTAGCGCGTTGCTGACAACATACCGCTATCTCCACCGAAGCGAGAAACACCAAGGCCCCATCCTGATGGCCTTTCTTTTATCTGGCGTCATAATAGGGAAGCTTTTGGGGTTGGATGGGATTGGAATTCTCCTACAAGTGTCGCCATCGTTTGCTATATTCGGATTTATGGCGAGTACATGTTTCGCCACAAGGTAAACGTCAAGCATATACATAAAACGACGTACTTGGAGGAAGTGGCAAGCCATGAGAAAAAGGGGAAAACGAAGCTCACTCACATCGACTGGTGGTGTAGTCAGTCGTCTTCAGTTATTGTACTATCAGGTGGATGAAAAGAGATACTCAGGGCTCGTTTTGATGTGTCTTGTCTGGGCGAGGCTATGTTTTGAGTATGGGGGTTGATGATGGTTATGGGGTGGTGGACAGCAAGAAGATTCCCTACAGTTTTAATACCCTTAGGAAGTAGCAACAAACGGCATGTAATATCCCACATTAGTTTCATATCCACCAAGACTGTCCGTAGTTTCCTGGGGATTTGGACAAATTTTGTAAAAGCATCATCTCAATGGCCCCGAAATTCCTCTCAGTGTATCATCAACATGACATGAACTCTTATTCTACATTTTGCGCCGTTTACCCGGGGTTATCATTCTGCTTTACTTTTTACTTTTCCCCTCGGCTATAAGAGGTAGAAAGGCCGGAAGCTTCATACAAGGCAATTTTCGCTCGAAGTAACGGACTTTTAGGAGTTTAGGAGCGATGGTTGTGAGGCCAGGTAGCGGGAATCAATGGGACTGGAAGACAAAGCCGAACCCCAGATTCTGTGCAAAGAGAGTCTTCATCACGAACATCCGCGTACATCGTTTCTTCCCCGATTATATATCAATGCCGAGCCCTTTAATTTGGTTCCGTGTGGGAGCCGCAAAGGCTGACGAGTCCATGCATGGTAAAAAGGGAGATAGGCTGTCGTGTCTTAGGCTAGTCGATAACACGGAAAAAATATAAAAGGTAAAGGTAAGCTGTTCATTTTCAAAGTGAGCATTAATTTTGGCCATCTTTATACATGAGACTAACTGTGGGCCCACTCGGCTAGAGTTAAAGCAGTTCGGCATACTGCAGCGTAGTATGGTGAAAATGGCACTTGGCCTAAGCGAAGGTGATGTTACGGTCTGCTCCAGTGGCACCTGGGTGGCGCTGGTAAAGACAGATCGTAGTAGCGGACACAGAGTCTAATTGCTACAAAGTGTTTGGGGGCAAGATGACTAAATAAAAGCTAGCACAACTCTCGGCAGTACACTATCAAGCAGGTCGTAGATCCAGAGGTCCCGGACGGATAGATCCCCTTGCATCGACAGACCTAGGACAGGAAAGAAACACGTTACGGAAGGGGCGGAATAATTGGAAGTTGAAAGTCTCGGCGTTCGACCAACTGACTGTCTGGTCTTTGTTTCGCTTTCTCGCTACGGAGGAAAACTTCTTCAATCCTAACAACATCTACTGAACAGTTCTAGACGTCACTATACCCAACGCCTATCGCTTATATATAGTTGCTATTGTTATGTCATGTGGCGTATATTGACTGGAAACGCTTATGTGCACGGGACGGAAGGAAGCTTACACAGGGCCACCCTTTTATTCTTTGTTACACCACTTAAATCCTCAGTCCGGTTAGCATCTTTACGACCATCATTTATACCTAAGGCTTGCGAAATCCAAGCGGCTGATCCATCATCGCACCATCTCTCTATTGCACCCAGCCGCGCCCACAGTCCCAACACACTATGGGCGACAGTCATATTTGATGGTACTATATCTCGAAGCTTTAAACTACAGTACCATCAAGACTTTCGCAAACAGGCATACTCCACCATTAAGACGGCATCATTAACCATCAGCAAGGTTTCAAAAGGCGAGGCACAATCCACCCATCCAGCCAGGTTAGCTCCATATCAGTTATGTGGGATAGAGAAGCTAACATTGAAGGTATATGTAGATAACCTGAACTGGGGACTTTGGGATGTCGTTTCGGTCCTCCCATGTCCTTCCAGCGCAATCAAGCTTGGCTTAATCATGATACCTGTTCACCTATATAGCCCAACTTCCCACTCATAGCTGAGAGATACGCGTCACATGTCACCATTCCCTTGCCCTGGCCAGATTCTCCACTTCATTATAGTCACAATCAAATCGCGCTAGATAACACGGTTGAAGTAGGGTTTCATATTGACAAGTCCCAAGAAGGCTTCAACTTCAACATGCGTCACGGATTCGAGTACCAATCCCCCTCTCCTCCCTTAGGTATGTATTTCTTTCTCCTTATATCATTACAAAAAGAGAGCCGCGGCAAGCAAGCCCACAACCGAAACAAACCCCGGTTCCCCCCCCGAAGCACCCGCCGCATTGGTCTTCTGCGGCGTTGTGCCGCTCGTAGCCGTACCCGCACCACCCGTTCCGGACGGTTTCGAACCACTACCCGTCGCCGGAGTCACCCCTGGGAGCAAGGCTTCCCGACACAGCTCAGGGAGCCCCCCGGCAAACACAGCCTGTTCTGCTGTCGGGCAGGCCTTGACGCACGTCAACATTCTGGTGGCGCCCCGGAAGGTGGCGCATTCGCATCGGTCGAGGGCCGCGCCCGTCTCGTCGCCGTCACATTGGGAGCTGACGAGGTTTTTGCTAACACAGTCTTTGATGCAAGGAGGGTTGCTGCTGTTCTGCGCCAGGACCTGATAGGTCCCCAAGAGACTGAAGAGGATGGCCGTGGGGAAGAGACGCATCGTCGAGTTGAGGAGCTGGGAGACGTGAAGAAGGTTGTCGAATGAGGCTGAGAGGTTGGAAGTTTGTTAGTTTGGTTGAGTTTGGGACGAGAGAGAGAGACTTCTTATCAATTCCGAAGGGAGAGAGTTAAAACACCTCCCCCCCCCTCTTTATAATGCCATCCAGGACAGTATGCATCTCCACGTCTGAGTGAGCGGGGGCGGTGTCCGCTGGTCCTTGGCGCTATGTCGATCCCCCCAGGTTGTTGTATGAAAGGTTTTAGTCAACCAATGGCAATCCCCACAGACAAACAACTGTGCTGAGCTATTTTTCAGCCGCACCACGGGCTTTGGACAAGCCGATGGGAATCTCAGAGTGCACTAATAAAAGCATGTGGTGGCAGACGTTATGATAGGACTACGGGTTCAAGCCACAGAACTGGGCGCTACATCTGAATGTTCGATGCCGAGGTTCAGAAAGCCAATCGGCGCTCGTGAAGGCACCTCTCGGAGCTGGTGCTCCGGGGGGGGCGGTGCGTTGGCATGCTATTTGAGCACACACATCGACTGCATTGTTTTCCCCGGCCAAGAATGCCATCTTCCAATTGAACAGCGCCAGTGGGCGCAAGGCCTAGAAACTGAGAGAACGATTTCATTACGTACTGGAACCTACTCTCCCCTCGTTCGGTCCCAATACCGCCGCTCGGCGTCTAGATGAAAAAAGTCCTTGGTGGGCAGTGCCACCAGTTTCGCCCACGTTGATGGCATGGTCCCTCATGGTTTTGCCGCGGGCGCTTCTTGTCCGTTGGCTGTCAGCTCATACCACTTTTATCAATCGTCATTTGCGAAGCCGACTGCGAAGTCATATAATAACGCGCGTCCCTGACAACAGCCTGGCCGTATGGGACAAATTTGGGCACTCATAATTGCCCTTCCCATTTGTAAACCTGAGCCACGGCGGGCTGTAGCTGATTTGCCCTAACCTAATCCGTACCCTGGTCCTAGCACGGCACTGGCAATATGATCAATCCGATTGGCCTAATGTTAGCCATCTGAGTCGTGACTTCCAGAGTGGTGAGTAGCTTCATCAGCCGGCAAGCCAGTCAGCCACCTCATCACCCACCAGCCCAGTCTTCACCGGCCATCAAAGGGTCGTCATCGCTGAACCTTGGCTCAAAAATTTTTTTCCATCTTCCACATCATCACCAATCAGCCTTTGGGCGATGCGCATCAATCGCCCGATCAATCGCCCATATTTGATGTTCCCGTCCCCTGCATTGGTTGCGCACTGATTTTGTATACCGATTCGATGATCCGGCCGGGAATTGCCAGGACGATCGATCAATCGGCCATGCAGCGATGCGACGGCGATGGCGATGTCGAGGGCCATGATCTTGATGGTGATGTTGCAGCACCATGACCCGCCTACTTTCTGACTCACTCAACGCCCCTTGGTCAAATCGGCATCACACAAACGCTCACATGCACGATGCCGGGCAGACATGGTCAACCCACTAATCTGTTTGACATGACTGTCGTTGATGCAGCCCCAAGCGGTGTGTGCACCCGGAGTTCCAGAAACAGCATCAGAAAGAAGAAAACTCTTTCCACCTGAGAAAATTGGGGTGGAGGTGTTGCAAAATGTCTGGTTCTGAGGACAAAGGAAGTATCCAAATCCCCAAATCCCAAGCGACAGCTTCCAAATCCAAAACTTCGTCATTCTTTATCTCTCCCTCACCAACATGTCCTCCATGTAGAAAGCGCCGGATACGGTCTCCCCTCACACTTTCATCTGCACTTTTCCATCCCACATCAAATCCCATCTTTGGAACACACGCCATCTCTTCTTCTCTCTTATCATTCCAGCATGCAAGCCTCAAGCTACCCCAATGTACGCAACCGACGTCCCGGAGCCGCCAGCCGAGATGTGCCCCAGAATAAATCGGGTGAAAGCGACTCGGACCTCATCTTGTCTGAGTCCAACATGGACAAACCTGGGCAGCAACAGGGCGCAACATACCGGAAACAACTCTCCGCAGGCAAACGCACCGATGGCAATGCTTGCATTGACTTCTGTATCATATTCTTTTTTTTGTTGGTCAGCTTCCTCTTGAGCATGACCGTCCCACGCAGCAGCTCGGACAATGCGGGTACCAACAACACCAACACCAACACCAACACCGATAAGGACACAGACACAGCTTGGTGCCACCCTGTCAACCTCACCGTCACTCACCACCGCGCCGGCGTCATCGGCACGCCGTCCCAACTCATTGACATGACCCGCTCGTGGACATTGGCCGCCGACACGGTAGCCTCGCTGCAGTCCGACCAAAACCAAACATGGTCTGCCCTGTACACGCCCGACGTGGCCGCCCTCTGCTCTGCCCTCCTTACCACGACGGTGAATCTCGAAGATGCCAACACGAGCAAACACGTCGCCCATGTCTGCGCCTCCATCGAATTCCACCTCGCTAGCGCCGATAAGACCTTTGCCGTGTTAGCTCCGGCCGTCAAACAATGGCCCCGCACTGCGAGCGGGTACATGCAAGATCTCCAGAGGCGGGCTGATGAGATAGCTGCTCAACTCTCTTCTTCCTCTTCTTCTTCTCTTTCAGGAGAAGAGGGTTTGTTTTTCTCGCCCAGACATTTTCGTGGTGGTCATCAAAAACAACATGACGAAAATATTTCCATCACCCGTCGCTTTGTCGAGGGTCCGCCTTTAATGAGGGATACCACGGCCTATTTCCCCACGGCGAATATCTGGGACTTGGATTATTCCTCGTGTCTCATGCCCGCCGAGCCCGTCAACAAACATGCCGTCTCTCTGCGCAGCCAGTTGGCCCAGTCGATTTATCCCTGGCGTTTTAGCCATTTGTCTGGGCAGCAACAACAGTCCATGATGCATGACCTGGGTGGCGACGTATCCCTTGTCCCCCTGGCCGCCGAATACTGGCCCGCGCCGTCGTCGTCGACGTCGTCATTTCTTGGAGACGGCATGGTCGCTGCTGTGGAGAGGAATATGCGGGCGCAAATCCGTCAGCGACAAGCGGAATCGCGCCACGCCAAAAATATCCACCATGGAAGCGGTACCTTGGTCGGATTATTCTACTCGTTGGCTTTGGTGTCTGACGGGATTGATGAGCTCTTGATCCTCTCCCAGTCATTATTGTCGTCGTCATGGTCACACCAAAACATGTTTGAGCGAAACGTAGCCCTCCAGAAACAAACCACGGCCATCCTCGGCGCGCTGCTTAGTCTCCGATCCATCCAACACCAAGCCGATACGCTGCACAGGAGTTTGTCTCATCTCTCTAATTTTCGATCCGACGAACGCATGGGCTGGGTTTCGCTAAAAGTGACATCTCCAGTAGTAGCGAATTCCGTATTCGCCAAGGTAACCCACTAGCGCTATCTCCACCCTGAAGTGCTGGCCGAAATGTGTGGCACAGCCGGAAAAGAAGCCAAACGGCTTGCCGAAGAACGAATCGGTCCGCTTCTTGTCAATTCCCCGAGTTATTTTGATACTGGGTCCGCTGATGACCACCCGCGGGCAATAGGGAAAGGGCATTTCGATTTACTTTTCGATCGTAAGCACCAACGTGTGATTTTGGACGCACCACGTACGCCTTTGGCCATACTCAGCTGGACGATTCATCATGGATTTGCCAAGATGGCGGAACAGGGACAAGAGGAGGAAAGATTCGGCACCCTGGACAAGAGAAAATTGGAACTACTTGAAATGAACGGCTACCTGGGGAGGAGAAGCCCCGCTTGTAGATGAGGCGACCAACAGAAAGACGGCGCTAGAAGAGATGCAAAAGATTCTGGAGGATTTTAAAAGGTTGCTTTAGATTAGAAGAGTTGAGACTTTTTGTCTGAGGGCACGTTTCGGTGGCAGTAGATTGACAATGAACTCGAGATATGTTATGTTGGTCGAGCTTTCATCTGCTCCATGTTTTTGTTTTTATTTTTACGCGTCCTACCATGAGATGACGACAGCTTGCAACTTGTCGGCTCTTTGTGTGATTTAACATAAAAAATCTCAATATCGCCTGTTTTCCTTCACCCACCCATCATCCACCATCCATCTTCCATCTTCCATCATCCACTTAACTCGACCCATCATACATCACATCACCACTTAAGAGGCTCTCCCTTAAATGCATTCAAAAATGCACCCCGTAAACCGTGCCCTACGCGCCCGCCAGATCCGTCGCAAGGCCATCATTCTTACCGAGCGCGATCCCAATCATGTGTCTCTCTCCAACTGCTAGCGGAATTGGACCCCCCAAGGCGAAGTGCTGGATTATTTGATTGAACATGACCCTGACGCAGACGAAAACGAAGACGACGACGAGGAAACCTGACTGCCGTCTTGGGATAACCCGGCAAGGTTTCAAGCGTAGATAGTGGGATCTCGTACAGCTCTGCCGCCTCGCGGTAAGACTTGCCATCGTTGTTGACCTTATTGATTGCAGACTGAAACAGTGGCCATCTCGAATTGGTGTTGATTGAAGCAAAACTAAAGGAATGGCGGTGGTTGGAATTAAGCACTTTGGTATGGCCATCTTATTACTGTCACATCGCCGGAGGGTTAGGGCACTATTAGCTAGGTAGTTATAGCGAGATCGCTCTCACAGGCGGAATAATCACTTACTGCTAAACAATAAACCCACGGTTTGGAGGTAGGGTGGTGTGGGAATTATGTGGGGTGGCTTTGCCCAGCACCGCCCCGTTCAATAGGTAGCAACCCATTATCTACCCTTGCGGAGAGTTTCACCTCCTCTCTCTGAGAATTTCATTTTACACAACCCCCAGCTTGTCGCAACAACCATGGCAGCTCGGGGTGATGTGGCCTCACCATGGCCCGAAGGACCACCCCAAGGGCTCCTATATTCACCTATTGACACATCATCAGACTCGATCCGTCTCATCCATATCCATCAGGCTGAGGACGGAGTGATTGAGGGAACACTGAGAGCCTGCTCATTTTCAGACAAGCCAGCGTATATCGCGCAGTCCTATGTCTGGGGCAGCAGTACAAAAAACGAAAAGACGATCCAAGTCAATGGCTCCACGGTCAGAGTGCGAGAGAACCTCTGGCACGCCCTTGGCTACATCATCTCCACAGGTATCATCACTCGGAAAGGCGTCCGCCCGAAGCGAGCGATGCCCCTGTGGATCGATTCAACCTGCATCGACCAAACCGACACAGCCGAAAAGAGCCATTAGGTTCAGCACATGTGGAAGATATACTCGAGGGCCAAATTCGTCGTTTCTTGGCTGGGTCTTCAGACAGCCGACGCGGACCTCCTATTTGGCTACTTTGACTGCCAAAGACAAGGACAACAAAGTCTACGCAGCCTCCTCCTCGACTGGGTTCAGCGGGGGGGTGGCCCTTGTTCCCGCAGCGGCCACGACCCTCCCGCGCGGGTACTGGAGGAGGCTCTGGATTGTCCAGGAGGTCATGCTCGCTCAAGAAGTCTGGCTGATGTGCGGCACCTGCCGCCCCATTGACAGCCGCGAGCCGATGGAGAAGCTGAAGCTCCTCCACCTTGGCCTATTAGCAGGTTCCGAGCACCAGAGGGGCGATCCTGCCGAGGTGGAAGTTCTTGAGAAATCCCCCGGGTTCATCATGCTTCATGAGAAAGTGTCCAGGCAGGCGCAGAGAAAACATTAAAACATTCCGCCGGTCACGCTATTTAACCTATTTTACGAGCACGAGTGCGCCGAACTGCTCGACAAGATATACGCGCTGCTAGGCATGGTTACTGCCAACGGGCTACCGAAGAGCATCACGGTGGATTACGCAAGGGCTTGATGAATTGGTCTCGCAAGTGATGAAAGCCATCGATTTTGCAGAGCTGGGTGGGCTGAATATTATCATTAACAGGATCTTGCAAGTCAAAAGGTCCGATAGGGCGTTAAAAGCCTCGACGCATTTCCCTACTGCTACGCCAGCGCAAATCACGCGCCATGCCCTTTTCCAAACCACTACCCATTTCCCCACTACCAAAGGAGTTACCGGTAATACAATACCGGGGCTCTAATTTATGAATGGTCTCCTTACAAAATAACGATGATTACATTGATCTATTAACTGAGCTTGTTACCTGCTGCGTTATATGCTAAAGGTGTTACGATATATTTGCTTAATTTTGTTCATAACTAGTTAACGTTTTTGATAAGCGAGATGAACAGACAAGCGAGTTGGACACTTTCCACGACCCTACCACAACTATCCTCAATCACACAACCACAGCACTGGGAAATTACAATGACTGAATCAGAAACAAATGAACCAACAGACGGTGACTTATTTGAGGACTTCATCGCCCAGTTGCTCCACCACTGTAGCAGATACCCAAACCCAAAATCCGTGATTGTGATGGATAACGACTCTTCGCATCATTCAGAGAAAATCCTACAGATATGCTGAGATACAAGAGTTGTATTAGAAACATGCCTAGCTCTGATATTCTCACACTGAGAGACCTTCTACTGAAAGTCATAGTGAATGCATTCGGGGTTATTCCTATCATACTACTTATCGCTTTCCTAACCACTTGGTCAGAAAAACGGTAATACACGTTCACCACTTAGCTAATCGGCCTATTCGGCCACTGAGTTGGCTTGTTTGGCGGCTGGGCCGATTTTAGGGCTGTTAGAAGACCATAATTTGGGGGTTTTATAATTTGAAACGTAAGCGTTATTAAACCGGTTAAAATTAAAGGTCTTCCATAATGCTATGCGTTTCCAGTCGAGGAATGTTGAGGTAAGATTGTTGCTACATTGCTTTTCTGCTTTATCGCCTAAGGATCCGTAGTTACAAAGAGAGGCTACGTAGCCACTTCCCTAGGTTTCTACGGGCTTCTATTTTGCCCCTCTTGCTAATTTTAGAGCCTTTTACACATACAGCTGATTAGCCCCGGATGGGATCTCCCGCTTCTTTGTGCCGTTCCCCTGCCTCGGTGATGTAGTTGTCAGAATGATCAAGATTCTAACCTGCCTTCGGCTCATCTATGGGCTGGACCATGTACTGTAATGAGGGAGGGTTTTGGTGGAAGCTGGTGATTGAAGAGTGGCAAAGTAGGTACTGTAATGCATTGCGTCAGAAGAACAAGGAAGCATCTTGAATGGGCTAGAACTTGCTGAATAAACTATGAGAAGGTATAAATAAACGTGTCCCCCCATACCCCTCCTGTGTCACGCTATGAAAGAAAAAATAAGAGAGAAGTTGAGAGGTGTACTCTAAAAACATCACGTCCAGCGACTTAGGGCGGTACGAGTATTACTGGTATCAGGGTGATCCGGGCCGAGTATTTGTTGCCGAAGATGAAGGCAATTTTGCAGTAATGCTAGAGCATCCTCAACACGGCCCTGGCTTTTCCAGGTAAAGGCGAGGTTGCTCATGCTGGTTAACGTTTTGGGGTGCTCGTCGCCTAGTACCTTCTTCCTCGTCTCCATCACCTGGATTCCAAGTGTTTCGGCCTCTTTCCATCGACCTTGGTTCCAGTACGTTGAGGCGAGGTTGCTCATGCTAGTTAACGTTTCGGGGTGCTCGTCGCCCAGCACCTTCTTTCTCGTCTCCATCACCTGGATTTCAAGTGTTTCGGCCTCTTTCCATCGACTTTGGTTCCCGTACGTTGAGGCGAGGTTACCTATACTGGTTAACGTTTCGGGGTGCTCGTCGCCCAGCACCTTCTTCCTCGTCTCCATCACCTGGATTTCAAGTGTTTCGGCCTCTTTCCATCGACCTTGGTTCCAGTACGTTAAGGCGATGTTACCTATACTGGTTAACGTTTTGGGGTGCTCGTCGCCCAGCACCTTCTTCCTCGTCTCCATCACCTGGATTCCAAGTGTTTCGGCCTCTTTCCATCGACCTTGGTTCCCGTACGTTAAGGCGAGGTTGCTCATGCTGGTTAGCGTTTGGG
>Ga0247765_1000301_pt1 | contig 39967 bp, 23 predicted proteins | sample UWRJL106311C6_FD_179949 | JGI IMG/M metagenome (GOLD analysis project Ga0247765, IMG submission 179949) | Plant litter microbial communities from Arlington Agricultural Research Station in Wisconsin, United States - UWRJ-L106-311C-6 | ecosystem: Environmental > Terrestrial > Plant litter >... | reverse complement strand
AGCCAGCCAGCCCCATCCCCCCCCCGGTCCCCCGGTCCCATCCATGTCCCTACATATAAATGTGGGCATCCATGAATCCTCCATTACTGTACATTAAAAAGTCATGCAGGACCCCACAGATTCATGGATGACCAATTGTTATCCAACTCCCAACACATGAAACTTGCATGATACCAAATCACATACCTAGGTAAGGTAGGTAGGGAACAGGTCGATGCCAGGCAAGAGGCGTCGTCCTCAGCCCCAAGTTCTTCAAGAGTGGGGATCAGTGGACACGGACATGACCGTTAATGGACAAGAATCCTACCCCACACACACACACAAACACACGGCCACTGTATCTAGGATGTCCAACACCCGTGCGGTGGCGTGAGTGGCTGGGCTGAACTTGAAAGAAGAAGAAAACGCACCACTTAAGCGCTGGCAGTATCGGGCAGTGTTCCAGAATTATTGCGCACTCTTCGGGACGCGACATAATGACACAGACCTCCATCCGCAAAAGAGAACTACCTCCCTAGATAGATAGATGCCTACATGTAGGGCGGCCGACGAGCACGGTTCCTACATGTATCTCGCCACCTTTGTGTGTCCTCCGCTTGTTCCGGTCGGCATTTTGTCTGAAATCGTCCAGTCCGAGCTCCTTGTCGATTCATAGAGAGAGAGAGAGAGAGAGGCGGGGAGGGCAAAGAACATGACTTTTGAAGGTGGATTTCGCCCTCGCGGCTTCGGCCAGTTAAAGCGCTGTCCTGTCGAATATCTCATGACTTTGGAGATGTAGCACGATCACCGTCGTCGGAATCGCCTCCACCGCCATTGTTGTCCCAACTAGCCATGACTGCTGCCTGCCGGCTGTGTCTCTCCTTCAACAGGCTTGTTCCCTGGATCGGCTCTGGCTCTGGCAGCCCTACTCACACGACACAGAGTCACCATTGGCTTTGGTGTAGTAATCGCCACCTGATCTGTCCGCAGTGTCGCCCCCCTCGTTGTTATCGCTGTCATTGTGTTTGGGCACCACAAATCTGAACCCCGCACAAGCTCAAATCAAGTCGCCATTGGGCTGCGGCCACTGCCGTGACCTATCGGCATTCCCGAAGCAACGACGATGACGGTCTGTCCATATTCAACGGGAGTGCGCAGAGTATCCCATCAAAGGCCGGGGCACACGATAAGCGACGTATATATCATCTCTGTGGTGAAAAAAGCCGAGTTATCCTTTGCTGGTGACGAATCAGAGGAGTGCTATACTCTTTTGTTGTTGCTAGGCCCTAGTCTCGGGCTCCCCACACACATGCTGTACCGTTGATGAATTCGTTGTATCCCCCTTTCCACAAAGACCATTCGCAACTGACTGGCAGGTAAACCGGCACGGAACCACCGCTGATGCTGTTGGAACACAGATGGACGAGACCGCAACCAAGACGGTCCACGATTGTGAACAACAACGCGTGTCTAGTTTGCTTGTTTCTTGAACTTTGAGTATGCAATGGGTGCAGTTGTAGGGTGAGCCCGAGAGTTGTTGGACAGAAAGTTTCGGGGCAATCATGCCCCTGTTGTTGGGAGAGATGCGGAGGATTTTGCCTTGCAGCAACGCAAGGTGAGGATCGTATTCCCAGCCTGCTTTGGTAAGACAATACTATTCTAGTCGCCTAGCAGCCACTATCTCATAGCCCCGTGCAGGTGTTCAACATGAGGCTCTCCGTTGCCGAATTTGACTGACTATTCTTCACTCCGTAAGTTCACCTCCGCTCGTGGGTCTTTGACCTTGTTTCGCAGGCTTTCAAAATGGCCCCGGGCTCCCAGGTCCCGTGAAAGGGTAGTTGGTCAGAAATAACCCTTGCCTGGTCTTGTGTCTGGTCTGGCAGGTAGTCTTGCAACATGAGATGTCAAAGATGTCGTTGATGTAGTTCCAAACGTTCTCGTATACTTGCTCCGTCTTATCCGTCACTGCTCTTTCCAGACCCAGGAGCTCGCAGTCGCGGCTTTCCTGAAAGAAATCCAAAGAAGCGATTGGTCAGCAGTCTCCTGGTACTGATTAGACGCAAGCGGTGCTTGAATACCAGGTGAGCACCACCGCGGTCATCATCATGTCTCACCGAATGGCGTCAGGACGCTTGTGTAGCTAGCCCATTTGTTTGCCGGTTAATATAGTCCTCGGAGCCCACAAAATGGACTTTTCGACCCACTCGAAGCTTGTAGTACCGCGACTCATGAGCGCCGTAAGATAAGTCTGCAGCTCGACGCTCGTCTTAGCTAGGTTGAAAGCGACAGTTGCCGCCTCCGGGTACCGGCCGGGGCGCTCATGGAATCTATGGTGAGATTCCGTTATTGTTTTGTTGCAACTCCGTTGGGGACGCGTGATAAATTGGTGAGGCGCTGGGAGCCCTCCTTTGGCCAGGCGTCGACCCAATGCCCTCAACCTCCGACCACAGGACGTGGGCTCCCTCACTGGCCTGCCATAGACGGAATTCTCCCACTCCCCCGGACCAGATGCATGTCGACATGAAGGATCTTGTCGTTGAATCCACGTGCCGATTCGTGCAACGATTTTACATATCCGAAAAGGCCTGTGATAATTAAGTGAACAATCAGACCCCTATTATTGTACTTCTTTTAGAACCAACCCCAGCCAGTGCAGCTTTGGAACAAACTCTTAATACGTGCGGTGCGCCGAGGAATGCCGGGGTGCAAGGTCTATATCGTTATTGCGTTCGCAGCCGCTACTAAATCGCCGACGGAGAACACCAATGGGCGGGCGGGATCTCGTGCAACACAACGTTGTCTCGCCACCAATAGGCTTGCAAATAAACAAACCGACCAACCGGAGACCCCTCGCAAAAGATATTGGCAGCGTAGTATTAGTCCCGGCGGGCGGGGGAATTTGTGTAGCGAGCAGCCAAAAGCATGCCACGGCTTACCGATAGCCGCGTGGAAGATTGGCTAAAGGAGTGGCAGTTGCAGGATCCGAACCGACTTGAATCCGACTTAGGGAAATTGAAGTTGAAAATGAACCAAAAATGACGAGGACAAAAAGGCGGTGGTCCCGCGCCAGTCGCAGAATCCGGATGAGGAGAATCATGTGCTGATCTTTCCACTTGTGGCTGTCAGGAACCATTGGTTTGTCTCGGACTTTCAAGCAGCCATGTTTCCCAAGACGTGGATAGCAGTGCTAGTGGGCGCTACTCAAGTGGTAGCGAAGGACCCCTATGACTATGTAAGATTACGTCGAATCAAGAATGAATTAAACTGACACTTGAGTAGATCATTGTGGGAGGCGGCACCGCCGGACTTGCTCTAGCCACCCGCCTCAGCACCAGTCTTCCCGACTCTCAAATCCTTATTCTAGAGGCTGGACCAGCAGCCCCAGATGAGCTCCGAATCAACGTCCCTGGACTACGAGGGTCCACGCTTGGATCGGTATACGACTGGAACTTCACTACGACTCGTCAACCGCACATTGGCAACCGAGTGATTGACGTCAACCGTGGTAAAGTGCTGGGTGGATCGGCAGCTCTCAACTACCTCTGCTATGACCGGGCTGCTGTGGCCGAGTACAATGCCTGGGGCGAGCTCCTCAATGACACCAAGTTGTGGAACTGGAATGTCATGTTCCCGGCCATGCTCAAATCCGAGAATTTTACCGGCGATGACGGCGACAAGCACGGTCGCCAAGGTCCGATTCGTTCCACATACAACCGCATTGTACCAGAGCTTCTAAGCACCTGGAAGCCGACGCTGAACAAGCTCGGCGTGCCAATCAACGATGGTGGATCGCTGGGAGGAAACCCTATCGGTGTCATGTACCAACCGACAAATATCGATGTGACCCGTTGGACACGCTCCAACAGCGCGAACAGTTATCTGCCCTTGGCGGGCTCCAATCTCGAAGTTCGAACAGGCGTGCGGGTTGTGAAAGTAGAGTTTGCGGTAGGATCGAAGCCTCTTCGGGCTGTTGGCGTTGTGTTGGAGAATGGAACAACAATTGCGGCGCGACGAGAAGTCATCCTCTCGGCTGGAGCAGTTCAGAGCCCCGGTTTGCTCGAGCTTTCAGGCATCGGTTCTCCCAATGTCCTCAAGGCAGCGAATATTACTCAGCTGCAGAAACTGGCTGGTGTAGGCGAGAACTACCAAGACCACATTCGCTTGTCCAACGTATACCGATTGAAGGACAATTTCTCGACGTTCGACCCCATGATTTACGACAATGCTGGCCCGTTTGCTACCGAGCAGATGCGCTTGTGGCTAGAGGGTAAAGTTTCGTGGTATGATTATACGACATCGGCGTACTCGTTCCTAGACTGGGGACTCATTAGCAACGCAACACAGAACCGCCTCCTCGGCCTCGCTTTGAACGGTACCAAGGGTGGCCATGTCGTGGACCATAAAAAGATTGATTTTCTCCGGGACAAGTCGGTTCCACAACTCGAGATCATCATGGAAAGCAACTTTGTCGGAGCGACGCCGTATCCAGGTGGGCGATTCACCACCCTGATCACATCCGTCATGCATCCCATGAGCCGGGGATATGTCCATATCAACGCCTCGGACCCGTTGGGGACGCCGGTAATTGACCCCCGCTACCTCTCGCACGAATATGACATGGCGGCCTTGATCGAGGGAGCACAGTATGCTCGAAAAATTGCGGAGACAAAACCAATGTCGGACATCTGGACGGCTGAGATTGAACCCGGTACCGGTGTGCGGACCGAGTCCCAGTGGCGCGAGTTTGCGTCTCAGGCCATGGGAAGCTTCTACCATCCCGTCGGAACCTGCGCCATGTTGCCGGAAAAGGACGGAGGCGTTGTCGGCGGTGATCTGGTCGTCTATGGGACCACCAACCTCAGGATTGTTGACTGTAGCGTCATCCCGGTGCTTCTGTCAGCTCATATTCAGACGGCTGCGTATGGCATTGCAGAAATTGCGGCAGACCTGATTGCGAAGAAGGCGCAAAAGGCCTAGGCCCAAATTCGTCCGGCACACTTTGGCGGCGTCTTTGATTAAGGTAGGAGCGTTGGACAAGCGAGACAGCTCATGTGCGGTCTCAAACCCGGCACAAACATTCTTGTGCTCGCAACGAATTCCGAAAGTTAGAGACGAGCTGCCTTTCTAGCTGTGGCTTGCTCCGGGATAGGTAATAATTTACTTGCTGTCATCCGCAAATTGCATTGCCCCTGTCTCAGGCAGTGGCGACTGATTGTGGTTGCAGATCGACAGCTGACGCGCTTACTTGATCTCATTAAACTCAGCCCATCGCTCCTGCCAACTGCGTGTCCAAGTCAAATTTCCCGCCGAGTTCGACAAGGCCGCAAATCTTTGCCATCTGTACGCAGCAGTCCTCGGCTCCGTGAACCGTTGCGCGGGGGTTTACGTCCGGATATATTTGCGGCTCCCTGCATTCGTTACTTGGCCTCCCTGATACTTCCAGGCTAATCTATTTAATTCCCACTGCTTGCTGCAACCTGCAATCTGCAATCTGCAATCTGCACACTGCGCTTGGCTGGGTCTGCATCTGCAAGGCACGTAGCGCTGCACCTTCTTTTTTCTTTCTTTGATTCTCGATCTCTGCGAGAAGCATCTCGCGACTGTCATTTCCGTCATGCGCTCCGTCATTCTCGCTTGCCTGGCGTCACTTGCCGGTGTCGCCACAGCGGGAGCACAGAAATCTCGCTACATTGTCTATTTCGACCAGTAACTGAAGTCCTCAATCTTTTTTGGATAGAACTTACTCGCGATGCAGGTATCACACGGCTGTTCTGCCCAATAGGACACTCACGGCAGGCATCACGCACGTTATCACGGCCTTTGCCGGATCGTCCCTTTTCACCACGGATCCTCCTGGCGAGTATGTCCCATTTATGAACCTCGCGGCTGTGCGGGCCATGTTTGATGAGGGTACAAAGGTCTGCATGGCCATTGGCGGGTGGGGCGACACGGATGGTTTTTCTGTCGGGGCGGCCACGGATGTCTCGAGGAAGCTCTTCGCCAAGAACGTAGCTACCACGGTTGAGCGTCTGGGGTACGACTGCGTCGATGTTGATTGGGAGTTTCCTGGAGGCAACGGCGAAGACTACAAGAAGAACCCCAACAGCAACAAGACGGCAGAGATCGGCACCTACCCCCTGCTTCTCTCGGAAATCAAAAAGGCCATCAATCATCACGAGCTGTCCATTGCCGTGCCGGCCCTCGAGCGCGATATGATCGCCTACACAGCTGAGCAGGTACCCAAGATCGACAAGGTAGTAGATTTTGTCAATGTCATGACTTACGACCTTATGAATCGTCGTGATCATGCTACGACGCACCACACCTCGCTGGCTGGCTCATTGGCGGCTATCAACACGTACATCTCCCGCGGCATGAGCGCTCACAAGATGAACCTCGGTTTTGCGTTTTACGCAAAGTGGTTCACTACGGCCAAGGGCACGGCATGCACTCAACCTATCGGTTGTCCAACAGAGCTGCTGGAGGCCGCCGATGGCACCGACACGGGCAAGTCGGGGGCCATGACGTTCGAGGCCAGCAACTTTGCCTCTGTGCCAAGCGGGCTTACGGACTCGCCGGATGGAACCTGCGGAGCCGGAAGTTCTCACAAGTGCACAGGCAATGCCTGCTGTGGTCAGTATGGGTACTGGTACGTTTTCTCGACCTACACCACATGATGGCCGAGGAGGTACTAACAAAGCTAGCGGCACCACGGCTGACTACTGCGGGACTGGGTGCCAATCGGGTTTTGGCCGATGCAGTGGCCCTTCTATCAAGGATTCTTTCACCAAGGCACTAGCCAACGGCAAATCGGATGATGTCAACGGCGGCCAGTGGTACTGGGATTCCGATCTCAGCGTGTTCTGGACCTGGGACACGCCCGACATTATTGCAAAGAAGTTTTCGGATATCATCGTCCAGAAGGGACTGGGCGGCGCCTTTGCCTGGAGTTTGGCTGAGGACAGCTTCGATTGGTGCCACCTGAAGGCACTCCAGCAGAACGCCAAGCAACTGAAGCGCCGTCGAAGAGTGTGAGGTGTATAGCCCAGTGACTTGGGGTATTAGCTATGTTTGGGAGTATTTTGTGCCTAGCCACGGAAATCTTTTTTGATACGGACTTGGCGAACTCAGCTATCTAATACAGCTCATCATAGTCGTAGCACAAGACACCACCGGTGCCACAGGCGTCAATCTTCATGAGATCACCCACGGTAACATCAGCGGCGCTGACACCGACCGAGATGGGGTAGGAGAGAGTGACGTTCCCACCGGCCAAGTTGTTGTAATCCATAATGTTGATGGGCCCCGACACATCGGTCAAGCGCGCCACCAGATCCCGCTTTTGCCACGACCAGTAAACGCGATCCAGATTCGCATGGTGCAGCCAAAAGATGGGATCAGCCGGTGACGTGTACAGGTCACCCATTTGGCCGAAGCGCCCACCAACACCGTAATGACCACCACCGTGAATTCCCGACTGCTCGAAGTTGGGGCCGCCTTCCACGACGCGCGCAAACCACCCAAAGTCAGGCTGTGCCAGGGTCAGCGCCGTCTGATTCATACCCAGATAGCGCCCCGCGAAGTAGGGGCTCAGATCCCGCTTCAGACACTGCGGGTTATACGCGGTTCCGTTGGCGGGACCCAGATGCACCAGGTCGGGAATGCCAGCAAACGGTCCATTCGTCACACATCCACCTCCGGTCCTCCCGGGGACATTGAACGGATCACCCGGATCGGTGGGCACAAAGGGGCCATTCCCACCGAAGCCCGTAACCGGATCAAATACGGGAGAGGCCGCCCATTTTTCGGAAGGCGTATCTAGCGTCCAATCCCAGTATGGTTGCGCACCATTGTAGCCGCACTCGGTGCGCAGCATGGTTTCGTAAACGGCGGTGAAGTAGCGATGCCACGCGAGGAAATGGCCCGTGTAATGCATCGAAAACGTCTGCTCAATGTGTGTGTATACGAGATCGTCGTAGCGGGATATCACGCCGCTTCCGGGGAAAGGAGGCGGGGTTATCGCCGGTTTCGTAAGAAGGCATTTTACGGCGCGGATGTAAGATCGTCTCTGGCCTGGGTTAAGCGTGCGCCTATGTGTTCCAGCCCACTTGTGTTAGTGATGTTGCTGGGATGTAGAGAGAGAAAATATGAGAGATTTTTTTTTACCATTCTTTCCGGATAATGGGTGGCGGCACGGGGGGAGAAGGCGGTCCAGGACGCGCGAGCTGGGAGGCAGGGGCAGGGGCAGGGACAGCGAGAACCGAGGCGGTTGTCCAGAGAAGGACAAGGAGCGTCGTCGTCGCCCAGGATTTTTTGTTGTGCATATGAGTGGTGGTGGCCATGATGATCTCGAGATAAGCAGAGCAGTGAAGACTGACTAAAGACTGACTGAAGACTGACTGACTGGTTGGCTGGCTGGCTGGCTACTCTCAAAAGTTTTTACTAAAGAACATAGGGGAATGGCAACACCTTTTTATATCTCTCTAAGCATGTTTGACTAGATACCGAGATAGACCAGGCATCAGTTTTTTAGTTTTTTTTTTCCTTTTCCACTCTCAAATCCCAACTAGTCTATTTCCCGGTCCTGAAATGTCCCCTCCCCCCTCTCCAATATCAAGGAATGAAAAAGTGGTTCATGAATGCTACCATCCCGCTCGCGTATACTTAGTGTATACTTAGTCTACTTTGTGAATTAGTGTACAAAAAGGACTAGGTCGCGCCGGGTTCCAGGAAATGGAGATACCTCGCTACTATACCTACCTACCTACCTACCTACCTACCTAGGTAACTGACCCACTGCTATGGAACGGGTTTAACGGTTTCCTTTGGCGGGGTGAGGTGGGGAGTGCTATGTTTAGAGTTCAGATTGGGTAAAGTAAAGGACGGGGTTTTTTGTGTCGTATTCTGTATTCTGTTGAGTGGGGTGTTTTGAGGTGTTGATGAGCTGGGGGTTCACTACCTCTACCTAACCTAAGGTAACTCACATTCACACTGGGCGACTGAGTTGTAAAAAGTGCAGTGGCTATTTGTCTAGATAGGTACGTATGGGCATTTCATGGGTACACTCAAGTACTGTGAAATCCGCGTGATGGGTTCTAGGTCCCGCGCCATACTTTCTGTATAGTTTCCGATGGACTAATAACACTGAGGAAACGAATTTTGCCCAGGAGCAAGAATTCTTGCCACTAGGTCACCGCGCCCGGCGTCGAGGCCCGGGCTCCGTAGCATGAACAATGCTGAATTTCTTGTGCCGAGGGATCCCGCGCTGCTGATCTCACTCCCGGACGCTTTATACACTAGTCAAACCCTTGAGGAATGGATGGTGTGGGGTTTTCTAGTGTGGTTCTAGCTTGACGATGAGGTTGAGGACGGCCCGATTTTTCACTGAAGGACTCGGAAGCAGTGCTCTCTAGGTACTTTATATCCGTACTTTCAGCAGCATTCTCTACTTTCAAATCCCAGCGTGGCCATCAAAGACCTCAAGGCAAGTTTCAAAACCTGATTCTGCTCATGTCAAAATCGTCGGATGGTGCTAACAGGGCTTTGCAGGGCTTGCAGGGGATCACATACACCCCTGTGTTTGTGAGACACACTTGGCTTGGCGTTAAAAATCCCATGTGTCTGGGACCAGAATACCTGGTCTGCTGGTCTGGAATCGCCCGAGAATGAAAACAAGCTGCTTCCCTTCTTCCTTCTTCCCTTCTTCTCCTCTTTGATTCTTTCTTTCCATCCTCCATCCCAACACTCAACAATACCTACCTACACGAATCATGACGTCGCACTGTCACCAGGTCAGCCAATCACGGACGGCTAGGGACCTGAGCGGGCCCTGTCATAGTGTCACGGACAGTGAGCTGACAAGCTGCCCGGTTCTTGGTGCTACCATCCCTGCAAGAGTCCAAGAGTCCACACGCTGCATTTGACACTTCAAGGACAGTTGAAGTGCAACTCATGACTCCATTTGAATATGTAGACTGTCTACTTTGTACAGCTGAGCCATAAGTTGCGGTTTACTGCCGTCGGGGAGTTCATGTCAGCAAACGGCACAGCCGATGCTTTGCCTCTGTAAGGTAGGCGACCCGGACGGTGGATTTGCGTCTTGGGAACGTCGCAGCAGGGGTTCCCTGCTAGTATCCGCTAGCCGCACGTGTTTTCGTGATAGCTCTTGTCTCGAAAGCCAGGACGTGTCGGGAGCTCTTGGAAAAAGCAATTATGCACACCAAACGCGTCTTTGCCATTCCCATTCCCCTCTTCTGTTTTTGTCCGTCTGCCTCTTCCCCCAAAACACCTACCTCGCCTTACGACCTGAGAAGGCATCACTGTCCGTCTTTCGCCTGATTGAGACGCCGAATCGCAATATCCACATTTCTCGCCTATTTGATGCTAAGCAGGCCCAATGGACCCCCCCATCGTCAGTAACAGAATTAACCTCCCCCCCCCCGCCTTCCTCCGTACCATACCGAATGTGTCACGGTAGTGGTTCAGTTAGCTAACTTGTGTGCGTAATATCATCAGCGGCTCCCATCGGTCCGCGCCGTCCTTGGAAGTATTCCCAACGGTTCAAACTTTTGTCCTATCAACATACCTCCTATTGCCCGTCCTTCTCTGAGACCCTCTCCCCAGGATCTCCCGGGTCCGCCACCGGGCACTGGGAAGGAGAATGCTACAGCCGTGCCCGCTTCGACAGGCAAACCTACACCTCCTACCAGCCAAACCCCCGTACCAGTCCCCGTCATCCCAGCCGCTGCAACTCCAGCTCCAGCTTCTGCCTCAGTCTCTGCGCCTGTTGCAACTCCCACCACGGCATCTCCTCTTAGAATCCCCCTTGTCCCCCTGATCTTGTCGGGACCCACTACTACCAACAGTCGCAAACGCAAATCCACTGACGACCCCGCGGCCGCCCTCGTCGACTATGACAACATCTCGGTCGACCACATCCCCTGCCAAGAGAACTGCGACCAGGTCCGCCGCAGCATCAACAGCTTCCTCGAAAGTGGTGCCATGACCAAGACGGCCTTTGCACGTCAGATTGGCGTCTCTGCCAAGTCCCTGTCGGGATTCCTCGCCGAGAACGGTACTTACAAGGGGGCAGGCTTCGCCGCTTACCGTGCCGCCTGGGAGTACTTTGAGAAGCGGAAGGTTGCCGGTGTCCCTTTCAACCCGAAGAAGGCCCGCCCATCAGAAGTCGCAACCGTATCATCATTCTCATTCTCATCATCATCAACAACAGGCGAGGAAGGTGAAGCGGAAGGCGGAGAGACTGCGCCAGCGCCAAAACCAAAGCCCAAGCCAGCACCACTAGGCCCGGGTATGAACAGTGCGGGTGTCGACATCAGCGGTGTGCACCTCCCTGGGGAGGAGACGGATTCGGTCGCTATCTTTGACACGTGCGACGAGGTGCGCCGCAAGGTCAACGCCCATCTTAAGAAGCCGGACGTGACGCAGGCGCAGTTTTGTCGGGATATGCTGGCTATGTTCAAAGGACCCGCACGTCCCAGTAATATCCAGAGCATACAGCTGTCACGCTTCCGGGGAATGAAGGGGCCGACGGTGGGGGCGAACTCGTTGGTTTTCTATTCGGCCTATGTGTTCTTTGAGAAGGTGAGAATCGCCGAGGGGAAGCCAAAGTCGAAACATCGTCTGGAGATGGAGAAGCGTTGGGGGAACGGTGGGTTAGACCGGGAGCATGATGGACGGCAGCGGTAAGCTTTTATTCTCTTTTGTTTTCTGAACTGGGCTAACAAGATTTGGTAGAGTTCTCGTGCTTCCCGGCGAGGCGCTATCCATTGATCAGTACGGTAAACTACAGGTTGACAAACGTTAGCTGGTCAGGCCATGCATGGGAATTTCTTGGGAGTTCTTGGGAGCGGAGGAACGACAAGACTAAAAAAGGGATCCAGGGAGAAAAAATATTCAGTTTAATATCACTAGGGTTTTATATATATATATTTTAGAACTGAAGGCAGGTGTCTCGTTCGTACACAGCAATGTAAACAGAGATTCTGAGAATTTCCCCCCTCTGCTCCCTCTGCTCCCTGCTGTGTGCTCTGTCTGGTCTGGTCTGGTCTGGTCTTGCATTTTTGCTTGCTTTTCCATTCTGCTTTTCGACATCCTCGCTACCTCGCCTTTGCAATCCATAGCGTACCCGACCCGTCCCCTGATTAAACAGTCAACAAATCTCAGCGCCTCTTTGTCGAAGCCACACCACTCGGCTCCGGCACCACGGTAGGCGGGGCGTCGGTTGCGGTACTCGAAAGAACCAAGGTGATACTTGGCCTGGTCAAAGTCATCAAACCAGACGAAGTCCTACTTCCTCCTCCTGTTCCCGTCCCGGTGGGCCTAGGCAAGACCGACACGCTCGTCACAATCGGCGGCACCATTACTACCGATGTCGTCATCGCCACCGATGTCGCCATAGAAGTAGCAGTAGGGACAGTAGGAAGTGGTCCCAAGGTAGTCGACAAGGCTACGGAAGTAGACATGGGACTGCAAGAGAACCCCACAGCCGTACTGGTTGCGTTGCTGATTATCGTGGTGAAACTGTAGATTGTGGACGTGAGGCTGACTGTGACGGTCAAGTTGGCGGCAGTGAGCGCGGGCGCGACCGTCGCGGACATTGAGGGAGCAGGAAGAGTGAGGGTGGCGATGGAGGTGGTTACTATGGCTGTGGCTGTGCTTGTGCCTGTGGCATTTTGGCGACGGTGAAGGTGGAGAAGTTTCCCGCGAGGGAGGTTTACCGTTGGAAGTGGTGGTGGCGACGGTAGAACTGCTGACGTGGGCAGACCCGCCGAGGTAGGTAGAACCGCCGAGGTAGGGAGGAGTGGTGCTGTAGGAAGGAGGCTAGCGGTTTGTGATGGCGATGGGAAAGGCTGTGGAGGCGTGACGGAAACGGATGGTAACGGGAGAGTTACCACAGGTCCAGGGGTAAATAAATCCGGAGGAGGGACAACGGCGGTTGGAGTTGGAACGGGGACGCTGAAAGAAGGGGAACCACCACCACCGCCAGGTCGGCCTGGGGGAAAGCAAGCGATGAGGCTGGTACTGGTGACGATGTTGGGGTACGAAGTCAATGTCAGCCACTGCGTGGAGGTGGCGACGACGGCGTACTGGAGATGGTTAGTTTTTTTTGGTACACAAAGACAGAACATTTTTTTTTTTTTTGATAAAAACATGGTATAGAGAATAACATATATATAAGGTGGTGAAAAGAGAGTTGAGAAACTTACAACATAGGTCAAGGTCGTGGCACAGTCGTAACGCGTACGGCTCAGCGCAGCCGTGGGAACAAAAGTACTAGTGACGTACACGGTCCTGGTCCGGGTGACGGGCGGTCTCGTAGCCGGAGGTGGAGGCGGAGCAGGCGAGGCCGTGGTGGTGTTCTGGCGGCGGAACACATGCAACAGCATTGGGGCCGACGACATAGCGGGGGGAGACGGAGGGACAGCCGTGGTGCGTGCCGGGGAGGGCGTCACCAGTCCGCCGAAGAGAATGGTGCGCGTGCAGTTGAGGGTCGAGGCGATGGTCGTGGTGCGCGAATACCTCGTCACGGTGCGAGTTCGCGTGAGCACCGTCGTGACAGTTTGGCGAGGGCCTGGCTGGGGCGGCCGAAGAGTAGAGGTCAAGATAGACGTCGTTGGGATGAGTGGGGGCCTGGGCGTGGTCGGCGTCGGCATGGGCGTGGGAGCCACTGTCACTGTCACCGTCACCGTCGTACCCCCGGTTACTTGCTTTTTCACCAACACCACCGGGTTGGCTAGCGTCGATGCAGCCACCGCCAGCAGACTCAAGGTTTTGAAGAGACCCATCTTGAACGGAACTGGGTTTTTTTGTCTTTCTTTCTCTCTGTAAACTTGACGCTTCTTCTTCTTCTTCTTCAACTCTGGTCTACTCTCCTGGCCAAACTTCTCCTCACACCCAGGGGAGATGGACGGGGGACCGGTTGTAATTATAGAACTCCCCCAAGACGTGCTCTCTGTCTCTCTCTCTCTCTCTCTCTCTCTCTCTCTCTCTCTCTCTCTCTCTCTCCACCACCACCACGGCACGTTACATTTAATCAATTCCTCTCCAACTCCTCCTGTACCAACTTCTCCGCACAGGGACGGAATCCAGGCACGGAATAACCATCAAATATACAATTATCATCTCCGACATGTCGAATCTAGCAAACTAAGGTAGGTACCTCAAGGTAGGTACCTACCTACCTACTCAATTCGGAGCTGCCCCCGCACTTGACCTCGTCTCTCTTTCTCCGGATTCAAGAGATGGGGGGACGGCATGACTGCCGACTGGGCGGTGCCTGGATGGATGTATGCCAGCTCTGTTACACGACGGGATTAGCCTTTGGACACAGGCCCGAATGGTGGCGAAGCCCAAAGCTTAGCTTTTACCGAAGCTCTTACCTGGTACATCTGCCTTCTTCCTCCCCGGCTAGACTTTGATATGGTGAGGGGGTTTTGCATGTGGTGTCGGCTATAATCCCGTGGAGGAATCGCAATCCGATTATCCGGGAGCTGATGAGCCTGTCAAGAGCATGTCGTACAATCTTCCCCTTGCAATGACATCAGATGTTCATTATTGATGCTATGTGTGCATGTGTGTGTGTTGACCTCAAACCCTTTTATAAGACGTCGTCGTATCCCGCCATCCATTGCCGATGACCCTGTGTGGTTGAGGCGATTCAGGGTTTTATATCGATAAGAATAGCCTCATGCCGAGAGCCGTCGATTCCGTAATGACATGCTTTCTCACGCAGTGTCGCGACCATCTCAATGAGACACGGTGATCGCGCCGAGTTATTTGCGGGACAGATGGTTGGTGGTCCAGGCGAAAGCAGAACCCCGGCCGGGCGGGCCACTTCATGTTATGTGCAAAAATCTAACCCAGAGTTGGATCGTAAGTCGTCAACATAATCGGGCTCTCCAAGTTAGCTTGAACTTCAAGGTGTACCGAAGGTGTGATGGACAGACAGCCACTAGCTATCAGTTTGCGTCGCAATGATGCATTCATGCAACCGCGGGGCGAGGCAGAAAACAAACCCCAAAAAGGAAGGTTGCTAGAAATGTCAGCATCACTTGGTACTTGCATGAACACCACTTGATGTCGTCCCCGTTTGAACTTCCCGACATATTCTTTCTCAGATCTGTCCCAAACACAAACCAACACAAACCAAACCAAACCATACTACCTTAGTGCAATGAGAATTATCCACATCTCGGTCGACTTGACTGAGGTTCCCCGGAGTCTGTTCCACGTCCGAGTCGAGCTTCCGGTACGGCCGAACTCTGTTGCCATCTTTACAACCCCCGTTTGGATCCAGGAGTCACACCGTGATAACGGGCCCATTGGAGGAGTCGCCGGGCTGCATTTCTCGTCTGGGACAGAAACGCTCAAATGGCGACGCAACCCCAAGGTGGTCTCCGAGTATCTCGTCCATGTACCCGTGGGTGTCGATACTGTCCACGCCTCGTTTGATGCCATCGTCACCAAGAATGTTACCAGACGCATCGCTGTCCTCAACTGGGAGCATGTCCTCATGTACCCTGCCCAACGCTGCATCGACAAGACCTTCATCCGGGCTTCTGTCACAGTACCTAAGGCGTGGAAAGTGGCTACCGCCCTGGAGAATCTGGGTCACACTGGCATCGTAACCGACCAACTGGGCGAAACCAAGACCCTGCGTTACCAACCTTCAAGTGTTGAACGACTCCAAGACTCGCCCATTCTCGCAGGTCTGTATTTTTCCGAAAGAAAACTGTCGCCGGATGGGAGGCACGTAGTGTGCATAGCTGCCGACACTCCCGAGTATACAATCCCACCGCCTTCCGTGTACAATAAGCTCGTACGCCTCACCTTGGAGACCCAGAAGGCCTTTGGGAATCCGCATTACGAGCGGTACTGGTGGCTCATTGCGTTAACCGACTACTTGCCCAACCACGGAGGACTCGAACATCATGAGTGCTCCCTCAATACCCTTCCCCTCAAAGTTTTTGTCGACGGTGTGGATTCTCGGAACGTTGGGCGCGGCGAGTCTCTCTTAGCTCATGAGTTCGTCCATTCGTGGAACGGCAAGTATCGTCGTCCTAAAGGACACGCTCCCCATGACTTTTCCACTCCTTTGGATGGTCGACTGCTGTGGGTCTACGAAGGCCTGAGCACGTACTATCAGGACGTCCTCTCGGTCCGGAGCGCTATAATTTCCCCCGAGGAATACCGCGCCCAGCTGGCCCGTACCGTTGCCTGGTTGGAGGGCCAAACCGGGCGCTTGTGGCGGTCAACTGAGGATACCGGCACAGGAGCGAGCCTGCGGCCGGGCGCGGCATGGGCCAACTGGATGCGCGGTGGGCAGGACTATTACAAAGAAGGGGTTCTGGTCTGGCTCGACGTTGACACCTTGATCCGGAGCCAGACAGAAAATATCCACTCCCTCGACGACTTTACCAGAATATTCTTTGGAAAGAATACGGCGGATCGGCCCCAGGTGGTCCTATACACGCTTGAGGACATGGCATCATGCCTTCAGCAGATCCTCCCTTACAAATGGAAAGCCTTTTTCCAGACGAGGGTGGTTGATGTTGCACCCCGGGTCAATGTCGACGGTGTAGAGCGCGCTGGGTACAGGTTGAAATACGCGCAAGAACCCGGGCCCGAGGATAAGTCAGAAAGGGCAACGAAAGAGGCCATCTGGAATTCCGTCGGCATAGACCTGGGAGATGGAGGCCGACTTGAGGATGTAAAGCGTGGAGGACCAGGCGACCTGGCTAAGCTTGCCCCCGGACAAACCATCATCAAAGTTGCCGACTCGCCTTTCATTTTGCAACGACTCGCGGATGAGATCAAGGCCAAGAAAGGGAAGGATACTGGTGGCATCGAGTTGTCCTTGGCACACCAAGGCGACGAGTGGATGGCTGAGCTGATATACCACGGCGGCATGCGTTATCCACGACTCGTGCAGGTTGGTGCAGCCCATTACATGTCGGCAATCCTCGCGACAAGATTGTAATAGCTCTTGTATGCAGCTAGCCCGTCTTCAAGAATGCTCCCAGCCTCTCCAGTGCATACCATGGTGATGCCGACGTCGTTGCGGCTGCAACAGAACCCCAGCCCGATGCACATGCTTGGCGGAGGCGGGACAGCTCGTTCTTTAACGTTAGCGGGAGATGCCTTGGCGGTCGCGGCGGTTAGGGCTGTCGGGCTTTTTTGGGTCTGGAGCTCCTAGACCTGAGCTGAGCGAACCAAAATTGCTGCTGTTGGCCGTGTTTTCCAGAACAAAAGTACCCGTGACAGGAGGTAAATTTTGTTTTGTTGCAGGAAAATGCGGCAGCACGAAATCGATTGGTCCATCAGAACGTGGAATGAGATCTGGCCATCCGGGCGTGCCGCTGGTGGAAGTGACGGGTGACGGAGTAAAAATGGCCAAGAACCAGCTAGGGGATGGTCGCACCTTGGCATGCCAACTGACCAAGTTCAGTGCGTTGTCGATGACTGGCGTCATCACTGTGCCCCGTCCCAATTTTCAAGACGGCAACGACAAACATGGTTAACTCCTTCCTTTGGAGCGACTTACACCGAAGACGACTTTGCATGCAATCAAGTCATCGAATGACTTTTTGTGGCTGGAAAACAAAGACACAATGCCACACACCCCAGGCCCTAGTCAAGGGCTCCTAAAAGCAAATCAGTTTCAATGCCTGCTCTCGTCTTCTCGTATCCGAAGGCCGTATGACATGGACACGCGTCCCGCAACGGGCATGCCGCCCAACTTCTGACCCCCCCCCCAGTTGAGAGGCCCACTCCAAAATCCATGCGCTGCCCTGCTCGCCCGCTGTTCCGCGTGTATCCACTCCCTCCCACCCAAATCGTCTTGTTCTGCACCACCTCGCAGGCTCAATGCATAACCACCTGCAGCAAGTCGTAGTGGCAGTCAGCATTCAATAAAATAACACCGTCGACGTAACTATCTCTCGCGAGCCGGATCAGGTCCCTGTGCTGTGCTTGGCCGGGTTCCTTCCAAAGGGCCACTTCTCCCGGCCATTCCATTTTGCTTCTTTTCTCCCTTTTTCTCTCACCACCGCCGGTGACCATCCACGCTCGTTCGTTTCTCCTCCCGTTGCAGCGGACCGCTGTTCTTGCGACCCCGACAAACGTCAACCGTCCTGCCTGACGTACCATCCACTCGTCGACTTTGTCGCTTCCGCTCGCTTCGACCGATTGGTATAAAGTTACACTAGGAAGGGCAAACAAAATCACAACCGATCCCGCCGACGACCGATTGCTCGTATCCGTCAAACTTGCTCCTCCGTAGCGACGAAATAGGGGTGTCGAACCACTGGCGTGATCGTGCTGCCGCCCATTTTCTGTTGCCCTTTTCCCGTCAGCGGCATTGAGGCGAAGGGAGTGACGAAACTTCGGGCTTTCGGCGTCCCGCACATCGACCGATCTTGCCAAGCCTGCATCACACAGGCACACTTAGTACCCAGTTTGCTTCGAATTGAGTATTTGGTGGAATCTCAGCACTAGTAGCTGTGTTTTTTGCTTTTGGGCGTTGCCCAGGATTTCAGCAAAGAGCATTGACTCCGGTCGCTGCACCCGGACAGAAGGGTGAGGCGCGGCTTGGGAACGACGGACTTCCCCTCTCCATCCAAGCGCCAAAAAAAAAAATCGACAGACCGACCTACCCTAACGACGGCGTTCCGTTTCGTTGATCGTTGTGGACGTTTGTGGTCAGAGACCTTATACTAGCTGCAACTTTGGCAGCTGCGCGCTTTAGGAAACCCAACGCGGGTCCCAACCAGCGCAATGGGTGAGCTAATTCTGCGCGAGAGAAACCCAACTGAGTGCTAACATCTGTGCATGAAGCGACCACAACCGTCTTTAATGCGGCGACGCTTCCATCCTGTCTTCCAAACTGTGGAGTCCTCTACGATGTGAACGGAGCCTGCGTAGCCCAAAACACTCCTAACCTGGGATCTTGCTTTTGTAGCGACCCCAGGTTAGCAGCGTTCCGCAACGGTCCAAACGGCGTCTGTCCCCCAGGCGCCTGCTCAAATCCAGCCGACCTTGCCAGCATCCAAGGGTGGTATACTAGCTTTTGTAACCAACAAGCAAATGTTGCAACGGCAGGAGGAAACAACCCAACAGCGGCGGCGAACTCAGGCGGTGGAGGTGGCGGCGGTGGCGGCGGTGGAGGTGGAGGAGGTACTTGGTAAGATCTCTGCCTTTGTTGCTACTACATGTCGATGTCGTGACTGTAGAAACGCGGGTGTGGGCTAACCTCAATGCAGGCTATCATCGCATTATCAATGGATCATTTTCCTCGTCATTATGGTTGTCGGAATTATCGCTATCTGGGTCGGTGCCTGCATCTGGCGGAAGCGCTACCTTCGTAAGAGGGACCGCCAATACGCCCTCGGCACGAACCTCGCACATGCCACAGAGTCGGGCCGGGTCGTCCCCAACGCCAGCAATGCTGGCTCTATACATGTGCCTGGAGCGGGCATGTTCTCGCCCGCACCCATTAGCGCTGCCAACGTGTACGAAGAGAAGCCGAAGAAGGAGAAAAAGAAATGGATCGTTCGAGAACGAACCTGATCGAATCGAGTAGGGTGAATCAGAGTGTCGGTCCAACATCGCCGTATATTACCATGGTATAATTATCTCCTTTTCCGTGCGCAGTCGGATGAGAGTGGACCTCGGAGAACAGGCGTTGAGAGGATAAAGGAAAGGGGGGAAATTTGAACAGGGGGAACTGTCATCATGTCATGAATCATTCTTTTTTTTCCCCCTCATCTGTCAAACCTTGCAGATTCTGGCGTCCGGTTTGCATACCTCACTAGTTTTATTTATCTGGTTTCCTTTTGGCGGGGTGGTCATTTTCTGTCTGTCTTTTTATCGTGTCTGCCTGTCTACTTGTCGCTGTACATAGTGTGATATCGTCATATATATGAAGGCTACGTCAGATATCCTAGACTCCCAGCATCGGTGTCATTGGTCATTGGTTTCTTTTTTTTTTTTCCCTCTTGTCCCATGCGACCCAGCGCATCGCTCTCCTTGTCAGCTTCTCACAGAATGACCAGAGTCTTGTCATGACGGCACCCCACCCCGTCCCGACTGGCTCCCGATGTCGGCTATTACGGTGTTATGGAGAGACGTATATTTACAAAGAATCTGGATGGGGGGAGCGAGCGTGACAAGGCCAGGACCGGACCCGAGACTGGACCGACGACCGACATCAAATGTACGGGCCCAATTACAAGGGCCACAGCGAAATAAATGCAGCACCCAGACCTGCCAGACCAGATCTATCCAAGCCAAGCCTTCCGGCATCGCTTGTATTCCACGCGGGTGAACAACGTCCGCCCCCCGGGTAAAAAGAGTGGAGTCAACCAACCAGCCCGTGGGACGAAATTCCCGGTCCCTCCTCGCCTGTCGGATAAAGCCGCCGCGGTGAGGATAACGCGAGGACGCGACTTGGAGGGACAAATCAATATTCGAAGTATTCTGTGGGCAAGGGATATAGGGGTGGGTTGCCTGTGTCACTTCACAGTAAGGTACCAGGGACAGGGTACGGCGCACAGCGAGGGCAGCAAGCAAGGTATGGACGTCAATCCAATCTACAAAACAGGTTCGTTCCGGACGCTATCCAATCCAAATGCTATAATCCCCAAAAGCACCCAGTCTGATCCATCGTGACGCGATGATTCTGTCATCTCAAGAAGGTTGCTATCGCAGCGGCAGCGATTTGGCTTCCAACTTGGCTTGCTCCTCGGCCGCATCCATATACAGATCGATCAGGCACCCCGCTGACCACGCCTGGGTGGGGGACTGCTGTCGTATTAGTCGTATGCTTAAACAAAAAAGACAGAAAAAAAAAACTCACCGAGTCCGGACAATCCTCCCCGTTCTTTTGCGTCAGCTCGGTAAGCCCTGCCCAGGGGCTACGCTCAATCATGTCTTTGCAGCCCATCAGACGCCGGGTAACCTGTTGGAAGGCCTCTGTGCGTCCCTCGGCATCATGGCGGCGCATCAGGTCAAACTTCAGCAGGGCCCTGAGAAAGAAGCCTGTTGGCCAAAGCCACTCCGGGCCTTGGTGGTAATTTCGACCCTTACTCGTGGCAAAGTCGTCGCTGTCCTCGCTGTTGCGGTAGTATGGCCGATAATTCAGGTCGCTGGGATCGAGCGTTGCCATACCAGTAGGACCGCGAAGCACAGCATCGGCAACGCAGAGAGCGTGCACGGCATGCTTCTCATCGAAAAGGTCAGGGGCTGCTGTCATGGCAATGGGGAAGTTGGGTCGGAGCTGGTAGTCCTCGTACTCCTTGCCCGAGCGATATAGATCCTTGTAGATACCGCGGCGGTTGATAACCTTGGGGTTAACGTCGTACTTGCCGTCATCAGATCTGGAAAGGGGTACAAAATAGCACCTCTCAAAGTTTTCCTTGATGAGGTCCGCCCACTCTTGGAATGATACTTCACTACCGTCCGCTTTCTTGACACTAGCAGGTTCAAACTTGCTAGTCTTGTTGAGGTGGGCCAGCCACCTGAGACTGCCGTACAGTAAACCTGTGATCTCGACGGCGGCGCCGTCTCTGGGAGTGCCTGGGATACCCTTCGAACCGGCACGACTGCTCTCGCCCATCTTGTCCATCCACGTGCCGCAGTTTTGTTGGTTCCCGCCGAATACAAAGCCATTGCTCCAGTCGACCCAGATCTTTTGATTGAATCCTTGGTCGCTCATTTGCATGTCGAGCCCAGGACCTGCATTCGCCTCCCGAAATTCCATTCCTTCTGCATGACGCTGGAAAACTTCGAGAATCACCTCAGCAATCGTGCTCTCTTTGCTGTATGCGCGAGGGTCATCTGAGGCAAACCAAGTATCATCGTACGGCAAGAAGCGCCGCTTGACTTTCTCATTGAGAAGGGATAGGCCGTCCGGGACGAGTTTGACGTAGTCTTGGATGCATTGGAGGAAGAACCAGACCGAGTCTCGCGCGTTATATCTGGGATTGTTTCCGCTTCCGAGCAAGTTGGGAACCATTCCGTGCTTCAGGACGCTGGCAAATGCGTGGATGTGTTCCTTTGCCTCATCAAAGCGACCGGTCCCAAGGTAAAGACCCCGGAGGGAAATGAAGACATCGCGCCCCCAACAGCGAGCCCACTCCACAGAGAAGTGGGGCAGTCCGGCGGCAAGAGATGGAACGATGTGGTTTGGATACAGAGATGCCGATTTGACGAGTCCAGTTTGCTGAATGCTGACGAGAGCCAGCCGCTGCACAAACCACTGACCTTTCCTGACGTTGACGTTCATGAGGGAGATAGCGCGGTCCACAGCAGCGTTGTAGGCGGTCTGGAGAACCAGTGCAAGATATCGGGGGAGAAGAAAGCTAGGAATTGTGCGAATAGCATCGAACCGTTCCTTCAACCACGCTGCCGGTTTTGCGAGCCGGCTGTGCATATCGCGTTTGGACGCCCTCTCCAGCCTCCCTACAATGTAGTCAAGCGCCCATTGACCGTCACGCAGGTTCTGGCACAGAGGATGGGCGAGGTTATTCTCCTTGATCACATCCTTGAGGATGCTCCACCAGCCTTGCAAGCCTGCGTAAACAATTTTTCCATGCCCTGGGATGTCGTATGTACCATCTTGCCCATCGCTAGCATCACGCTCTTCTGGCTCGCATTTATATAGGAGGAAATTGAGGTCAATGAGGTCGAGTTCCTCCATCGCAGTCTTGGCACCAGAGGTGACAAAAACGTCCAGCCCACTCGAATGCTCAGCCGCTGGAATCCAGGTTTCAAAAAGGGCAATACTTCCTGGCGGGAAGCGGTCCCGAACCGTGATGATGGTGTCATTCCCCTTGACTTCCATCCGGATGCCGGGCAAGCCGACGAGGCGAGAGGGAAGTCCGCGCAGAAACTTTTTGTCGCTCAAGGCTGCCTCGACCGCCTCCTTGCCGGCGTCCACTTCCAGGGTCCAACTTCCCAAATGCTTGGCTTTGGTGCCCGTCAAATGCACAGGACTGAAAGCGCCGTTGCCGTTTCCGTATCCAGGGAATGCCGTGTGCGCGATGAGGAAGTATCCCTTTCTCGAACCTGGGTGCACGCGATGCACAGTGATGTACTGATCTTCGTGATGGATATGTGTTTCGTCGTAGCCGTCCATGCCCATGAGGGTGTGGATTTGGTTGAGCAGCTTCTTGACGCCGGCGATGCCGTCCTTGCCCTCTCCCACTTTGACGGGAAATCTGGACGACTCCGAGGCGTAGAGACGTGTCTCGCTGACAAGGTCCACCAGTTTGGGGTAGATCTCATCATAGCCCATAACGCTTCCGATGGCGCTGGAGCACATGGCCACGAGGGCGGCGTTGGGCAGTGTGTCGCGGGCATCCCTCTTTTGAGCCGGGACCTCGTTGTCGTGGGTGCAGTCCATGAAGAGCGCCTGGACAGGAACCTGCCTGATGCGGCGAATGATCTCGCGCGTATATCTGTTCTCGCCTGTACAGTCACCGTTGGCAGGCGACCGAACTTCGTTGCTGGAGATCTCGTCCACCTCAAAGCTTCCGATGGGCCGACCGCCGTGACGGTGGACGAGGCGGCTGAGCTCACCAGTACTCCACGCCTGCATTGCCTCGCGGATTAATGAACTGAGGCCGAGACGCTTCACAAAGACGTAGTCCATCTCTTCAGAGCCCGTGAAGAGCTCGGCAACGACATAGAGATCGGGTCGGACACGGCGAGCTTCGTCCAAGATGTGCTCGGCGACGTGTAATGGGGTTGAATGGCAGTTGTCAATACGGAATCCAGCAAAGTACTTGGCTAGCATACGAGCATACTTGGTCATATGCTCCCAGAGCCAAGGGCTGTCTTCAGGACCGCTCCCATACCTCAGTTTTGTGCAGTCCCCCCAAACAATCACCTCGCGGCGAAGGTAAACCCGAGATTTAGGCCCCGCGTTGTCGACAAGAGCGTTTCCGCCCCAAACCCACCCGTTATTGACCAAGACAAGATCTTCCTTCTTGTGCTTGGCCGTTATTTCGTTCTGGGGTAGCCGAGTGAAGTAGGTCTCGATCAGGGGGTTTTCTTGGTTGATAGCACCCAGTTTAGGGCCGTGGTCATCCAGACGCACATATTTGATTCGATTGAAAACTTGCTGAAGAATTTCGGCAACCTCTGCGTCGTATTCCTTGTAGAAAGGGAAATTGACAATATCCAAGATAGCCACTATCTTCTCACGAGCCGCAGCCTGGTCAGGTGTGTCACCTTTGTCGCCTTCATACCTTCCAAGTAGGGCGCTGAGAAGAGCGGCGGATACTCTTGGCGCAACCCTTCTCCTGTAGCGTTCGCCGAGGTAATCCATACCCTCGAGGCCGTGCTTAATCACAAATTGCGCGTGCTGCTCTGCGGATGCCGCGCGAAGTCCATCGATACCGTCAGGGCCGAGCGAGCCCCTGGGGAACTCGGTTTCTCCAGCCACCCAGGCCTCAACCGCAGCATCCGCATCTCGGTCAACATCGAGTGCGTAATATTCCCACAGACGAATCTCGGCAATGACCTCTTTCTTGATGGCGTCCATGATTTTCATGAGGTCATCCAGTGACTTGAGCTCATTTGGCAGGCCGAGTTTCTCCAACTTGAGCCCAAGCTCAAGCAGTTTGGTGTCCAGCAGATAGGCTGATTCCAGCCATGGCGCAGTCGTGAGATTGTAGCCCGCTTCGGGGTGCTCCAGTAACCATGCGCTATTGTGCGCTGTGTGGTTCAAAACAATGTCGGTAAGACTGAGCAGTGAGTGATTCTTCTCCAGACTATCTACCATTTTCTGGACGTCCTTTTCGCCTTCAGGAAAGCAGTTCGGGTCCCATCCGAGCTGGTCGTAGAGACTGTAGGGCGAGTTGGAAGCACCCCTGACCTGGAGAGGCGTAAAGTGGATCATGTTGTAACCTCTGTCGCTGATGCCCCGGAGATGGCGTTCCCAGTCCTGCGGATATTTCCCCATGAACTTACTGATGATGGAGAAGACAGAAAGCGCGGGCAGGGGTAGCGGCCGGCCATCGAGTGTGAGGCGGGGCGCGACATCGATGTAATACAGCGATGTCTGCTTCGTCTTGGTCTTGGACGTGCCATTGGTGTGCACCAATGTCTCTGAGAGATCGGGCAGCTCGGCGTAGGTGGTGTAGAAGGCGTACGCGCCCGCCTCATAAATTGGGATGGAAATTTCGAGCGTCCGATTGAAGTCAGGAACGAGCCTGTGCCGCCAACCGTGTCAGTCACTTGGGCAGAATCACAATCGGAAAACTGATGGTGCGCACTTGAATTCGCGAAACTTGTCCCTGTGGAATTCCTCGCCCAGCTCGGGGATGTTGACCCAGAGACTGCCGTGGCGACAGACACTGGAGGTGCCCTCGATTGCAAACCGAATAATTACAGGGTCGCGCGTCTTGGGGGCGAGGTAAATGTACTCGCCAGGCACCTGGGGCGAGCCATCGTCGTTGAGAGGCAGCAGATAAACCTCGCTGGAAACCATGGTTTTTGGGGGCATGGTGGAGAGGGGAAGCGGGAGCTTGGAGCTCCGGGAGCTGAGCTCTTTAGCTTGGATTTCCTGCCCCGCGTCTGGAATCGAGCCCGAGCCCGATCACACCAGCGACCTGATAAGGCAGAAACTGAAACTGAAACGGACAATCTCGCAGGCACATTCCAGGTGCCACGTCTGCAAAAGGACAACTAAATGATGGACACGTAACAATCTGGTTTTGGGCATTAAGAGCGGAAAGGGGTCGGGCTGATGGACGACAGTTATAAGGTTCGATGATAGAGACGCGGTCCAAGAACTTCCGCAAAAAAAATCAGACCAGCGTCCGAACGGATTGCTGGAGCAGGGGTGACAGGATAGTCGGTGAGAGCCAGATCCTAGAGAAGCTGCTGCATGGCAGCCCAGGACAGACAGTGATTTCCAAGTCCTGGCAAGGCAGGACAAGCTATGAGAGGATCGGATTCAAATGCATTGCAAACCGGCTGCTGTGCATCATCCCTTTGGTAGAGCTTCCATTGAGAGTCAGTCAGCCGAAATGACTTTTCATCATTTTAGTCTGTCACGATGGTTGAGAAGGTGGTCCCCTAGCTCACGGCCGGCCTGCTTGGAACGAAGCCACATCCACTCGTGCCGCTTTGCACAGCATTCAAGGGGTTGATGACGATGACGAGATAGAGCGGCTTTGTCGGAGTCTAGACTCCTCTGCCAAGTTCCCCTGTCGTATGTCACTGCTGGGCTGTTCAAGCAAGATATCCACGCCCGCTCGCCGAATGGATGAACTCCTTGACTTGGAAAAAATAAACCTGTATATCAGCTGACTTATATCATCCAAATCTGAGTCGTTTTTAGATCGGGAGAGCGCTCAATTGCTGAATTCAAGGTTGCTTCTCGAAATGCCCCGCATCTTAGTACCCCTCATGTTTGATGCACGGTGACATCAGTGACTTCCAGCAAACCACTGATCGGTGCCGCACAGGCCGTTTGGACAGGCAGATCTCCCGCTCGCTCGGAGGCTGCCGAGATGGGGCATGGAGTTTCTGTTTCACCTGATGATCTTGATGTTTACTGGGCGCCGGAGAGGAAGACGTCCGTGTCATGTAGGTAGGTCAGGTGGGCTGGTAGGTACTTATAGAGTATCTAAATTTCTGGTCAGCCTACCTACTTCGTATTGGTGGCGGGAAACGGAGTGGAACTATTCATAAATAATTTCTCCCCCAGCAGCGCACGTCAGAACCAACATGAGACGTTGCAACTGAGTGCGCTCTCTGCGAAAACATCGCCATCGTCAATGTCCGCACAAAATATTACCAAACCATCGGGCTAAGGCGGCGGGCCGGCCCATGTTGGCTGAAGGCAATTCGGTGACATATGCAGCTCCGACAACCCCGACCCTGGCTATGAGATGGCCGAGGCTCAAAGCCATCGCCGAGGATTTCGGCTATATCTGCAGACAAGACCCAACTGTTGACTGTGTCCGCAGTTTCCAAAGGGGAAAGGACATCGCCATAGGATGTTGCTAATGATATTCCACCCTGTGTGAGCCCGAGATGCCTCGGTGCCTCAATCTGGTATTCCGTTGTAATGGAGGAAGGTTCCAGGCTTGGCAGCGCGCGACCTCGGTGTAAGGACAGCGACGGTGGATGCCGAGGTGTGGCCGAGGGGAGCACGGTTGCACGCCAACACGCCAACAGGGGCGGCTGGAGGCCTGTCACAAGCTTGTTCCTGGCGCGCGGACAAGGGGCAAAAAATTTCGTTGAGGCTGAGGTAACAGAATGGGGCAGGCGGTGAAGGTAATTCTGCCGGCCCTTGCGTCATGTAACTCAACAAGGAAAGAAGGGGTGGCGTGCTCCACAAGCACGAGGATGACAGGGCGACAAAAGACTTCACACAGGGCAAGTTCCAGTAAACCAATTCCAGATCGCATCTGAGACGGCGCCTCCGCGTCTTTCCTTCCTGGTCCGATGATCACAAGTCTTGGCCCAGGCGTTCTGGCCCCGTATAAGATCTGTCGCATTCCTGGGCTGTCGCTGCAGCCAGCTTCCCTTTTGTTTGGCCAACCCAGTCGACGCCCTCACCGCTTTCCCCATCCACAACAAAAGCCCAACGTGACCTGGTTGCATTTACATACCCACTCGCAGACGTGTACATTCCCGAAGCGCTACCCGGTGTCCGGGAACTTTTCGACGCTCGCAGCCCCAACCTCCATCTCACCCACATCTCCGTCTCCAGCCCGACCTGTCTCTGTCCAGCAGTGCTCGCGTGCCATTCTTCTTTCCCCACGACTACGCAATTGTCGTAGTTTCAGTCTCCCCAAGATGGCGGTAACAGACGGCTCGCATCGGCAGAGACATAGGGTGACAGTCATCGGCTCGGGCAATTGGGGCACCACGGTCGCCAAGCTCGTTGCCGAGAGCACCCGCGAGCACCTTGATGTCTTTGAGGAGGATGTGCAAATGTGGGTGTACGAGGAGAAGGTGACGCTCCCCAAAGACTCGCCGCATTACGACGCCGCTGTCGGTGATGAGCCGCAGAACCTCACGGCCATTATCAACAAGTACCATGAAAACGTCAAGTACCTGCCCAAGATTGCTCTGCCGGGCAATGTCATTGCCAATCCATCGCTGCAAGATGCGGTGAAGGATGCTACCGTGCTCATCTTCAACTTCCCCCACGAGTTTATCAACAACATCCTGAAGCAGATGAAGGGCCACATCCTGCCCTACGCCCGCGGAATCAGCTGCATCAAGGGTGTCACAGTCACTGACGACAATATTGAGCTTATCTGCGAGCACATTGGCGACGCGCTTGGAATCTACTGCGGCGCCCTGAGCGGTGCCAACATCGCTACCGAGATTGCCAACGAGGAATGGTGCGAGACAACCATTGCTTACAACACGCCGCCATGCGACCTCCGGGCAACCAATGGTGCGTCCAACGGAACATCTAATGGGGATCACAAGGACTCGCGTGGTCAGATCAGCAAAACGAAGCTTGTCCCGCTACCCCATGACTACCCCCCGTTGGATCACGAAGAGTTTTATAAGCTCTTTAGCCGTCCCTATTTCACCGTCTCCATGGTTTCGGACGTGGTCGGCGTCTCGCTCGGCGGTGCCCTCAAGAACATCGTAGCCATTGCCTGCGGTTTTGTCGAGGGCCATGGCTGGAACATGACTGCCAAGACAGCTGTCATGCGTCGCGGCATGCTGGAGATCATTGCCTTTGCCCGCGAATTCTTCCCCGAGACAATTCAAGAAAAGACGCTGTGGGAGGAGAGCGCTGGCTGGGGTGACATGATTGTGTCCTGCACCGCCGCTCGCAACTGGCGGTATTCGAAGATGGCTGTGGAGCGCGGCGTGTCTGTCCAGGAAATCGAGCGGACCGAACTTAACGGGCAGAAGCTCCAGGGCATCTCGACATCGAGAGAAGTCAGCAGCTTCCTGAGGACCCGGGGCCTTGAGGATCACTACCCTCTTTTCAAAGCGGTGGAGCTCATTTTGGATCAGAACATCAAGGTTGACGATATCCCCAAGCTGTTCAGAAAGTAATTTTACGGTTGTGGGTGGATTATGGGGTACGCGGTTAAGGGTGGGGGACTGGGTATGGAAGGCGGTGGACGGAATCACAAGGGCGGGACGCGGGACGGCACAAAAATCATGATCATGTCGTTAGAGGCGCATACTAGGAGAGGGGTTTCTAAACTTTAGAGGGCGCGAGGCTGGGGCATCCCACACGGGACTCTGGCCGAGGCGGTAAAAAGTATGATGACTATGTTATGAGATCTGCGTTCTGCGTTCAAGCAAACTAGGTACCTAATTGACAGGAATAACCTAGAGAAAAGCTGAGACCATCAGTCATTATTCGTGTCCACGGCCCTGTCTGCCACTCTAATCGGACATAGCACCCAACAGCCCTCGTTTCTCTTCGTCGTGGCACACTTCTTGCTGGCGCCACAGCGAGCGCCGCCGCGGTCTTTTAACTCTGACTTTCTGCTCATCTCCATCGCTTTCGTCCATTGTCCTCTCTCCGTCCCCGAACAGTGGCTTGGCAACAGCATCATAACTCATCCAAACGAGGTTGAACATGACAGACATGATGCCAACCAGCCACGTCGGGGCGCTACCCTTACGGCGGGCCGCCATCTGGGTAAACAGGAACAAAGTTAAAAAGGCGGGGACCCAGAAGAGGCCAAACAGAACACGCCCGATCCGCTGCCGCCGCGTCGTCAGAGTGTAGGGTTGCAAAGACGAAAGATACTCCTGATAGTCGCCGGGCAAATCATGTTCTCTCGCCCCGTCAATGATCAGCTGGAGATAACGTGCCGATGGTTGGGCATATTCTGGATCAGGTCGTCGGACGGGGAGAAGCAGCTTGCGGAACCAGGTGGGAGGTTTACATGTATCCCCATCATCTCCGTCATCCCTATCCCCATCTCCGCGGCTATGATTGTCGTCGTTGTTGTTTCGCTCGTCTGTATCGGGTTTCTTATCCGGCACATCTGGTATGCGCGGCGCATATAGCGTTCGCGCAATGAATGGCTTTGGCAGCTCCGGCATGGGCGGCTTCTCGGGAACCGTCACGGAGGGAGGGAGCGCAAAGCACGGCACGAGAATCTCACGGTACGAGGCGCCGCCTCCCTCGGTCGCAAGTATCTTGGCATAATCTTCGGGAGTCACCTCGTAGGCGACGCCGATCAGGCCTTTGTCCCAATCGCTAGTATAGCTTCCGCTATGAGTTGGCCAGTGCGGGTGCGGCGGATCAGGCAGATCGGGGACATCGGGAATATCTGGGACGCCTGGAGGAGGGAGTTTCGGTGGTGGTCCAGGGATCTTACGCATCGCAGTGTTGGCGAAGCATGGCTCGGCATAGGGGAAGCCTGGTAGGTCGAAGACGAGACGGAGTGAGGGAGCAGAAACGTTCACCTGGCTCAGGGGACGGATGCCGCGACGGCCGAGGAAGGTCTCGGCGGCGAGGTTGGAGCCATAGGCGAGGTAGAGGAGGGTCGCCGGTTGTTGAGACGGCGGGGTAAGCTTATGATTGAAGCGGGGCGCGAGAGCCGGGGCTTTGGGGAATGGAGTGGGCGATACATCGGGCTGGGAGAGACGATCGGGCGAGGTTCGCGGGATGGAGGCGATGGGGGGATACGATGGGGGCTTGGGCTTTGGTCGGATATCGAGGGTAGAAAAGCGTTTCCAGGCCGAGAGACCTTCATCCGACGGGATAGTGGACGCCGAAGCGTCGGATAGAGGCGCCTCCATAGGGTATGTTGGCTGTAAGATGCTTCTTATTGATTTGATTCTAGCGCAGAAACTTGAACTAATCGCAATTCTGGCGTTCGATGACGCGAGCTCAGGAACAGGTAATCGCAGCGACGGATGAGGTGGTTATAACTAAGGCCGCCGGTCCGGGGGACTCGAAGGAGACGGACTGGAACTCTTTCAGTAATGCGAATCAGCGCTGTAGTAGGTATGTGGTGTGGAGACCCCTCGCTAAGCAACACCCGGGGGTCGGCACATCTCCAGCCCGACTCGGACATTGGTGCTGTGCAAACAGCCTGCAGGGCTGGACAATGACATTGAAATGGCAGTCAAGAAACCCGAGGGAAACCAGACTATAATGGTACTGCTTAGAAATACATCCGGAATCATTTTGGTGCCTCTCCATGGCCGAGTTTCCTGGAACATCCACAGGTAATTGGATCCAACCAGAACTCAACTGCAAAACTGCCTGTCCATGTAACACTTCGAGATATGAACCTCCTACTGATGAAGTCAAGTATGGGTTCCGTTGTCACCTGCGAGCCTGGGGGCTTTGAGTGGCCGCCGGCTGGAGAGGGGGCTGCTAGTCCGGCACTATCTATTCGTACTGTGGCCCGAATAACCTATTCAGTAACTGCTTGTTGAGGAAGGAGCGATGCTGGCGAGCGGGCAAACAGACGTGCAAAGCACAAAATGAGATGGACAGTGCAAAGTTCCCAGAAACATGAGCTGACCGGATGAGCTACATCAAAAACACGTCCGAAATCTTCTTGTCTAATACCTACCGCCACAATGCCATCCGAACCAGACTTCACCAGCTCACCACCGCTGTCCTTCTCAGCTTTACCTCTAAACGTTACTTCTCCCTTCGACCCGGCCGGTCCAGACATGCCTTCGTTGCCGTCGGGACCTGCCTCGTATGCCCCATCAGAAGATGTATTCTCAAGCGTTATTCATTCTTCCGAACCGCCCGGTTCAGACCTGCCTTTGTTGCCGTCGGGACCTGCCTCGTATGCCCCGTCAGAAGGTGAACTCTCAACCGTCGATACCTCCGTGCCGCCATCGGATTCTTCGGACACTCACCCTACGCCGAAGACTGTTACCCGCTTCGGATGGCGCCTTCCACGAGCTTGGGTGAACAAAATTGAAGCTATGCCCCGGGCTTACGTGGGCTCTGGGTCTCCTAGTTCAGACGCTTCGCACGAAGTAGTCGCAATCAGTTCCTCCTCGTCCACATACAGCTCCCCCCCACTCACTTCCTCCCCACTCAGTTCCCCCTCATCCGGTTCCTTCTCTGAGGGTGAGCCGGAGCTAACCCCCTTGATAACCTCTCTGTTGAAGGCCGCTGGCATCCTCAGACCAGAATACGAGGGTCCTTCGGAACCGAGTCCTCCCTCGCCTGCGGCAACTCGCGAAGCGTCCCCCGGCCTGGATTTAGAACAGTTTACTGTTGTCGAATCCCAAACTCCCCGTACGAACCAGCTGAAAGAAGATCCGTCAGTCGAGATTCTGGAGGGTGCTCTCCCATCCACTGCACCCATCCTTTCCCCGCTCAAAAGAAAGGCCCGGCCTGATGAAGGAGAGGAGTCAGGTGGCGACTCGCCAAAAAGAAAGATCGCCAAGGAGGAAAATGAGAGCACTCGCATGGACGAGACGCCTGACTTTGTGAACAATGACCTATTGTTAGAAACAGTGGCTATCCAAGACGGGGCAAGTAACTCGCCAAAAGGGAATATTGACCTCACAGCAACTGACGGGGCCTATGCCGAGACTGAAATCACGAAGGAGGAGCAGGGCACAGCAGCTGACGGGGCCTGCGTCGAGACTGAAATCACCAAGGAGGAGCAAGGCAGGGCAAGTGACTCGCCAAAAGAAAGTATTGACCGCACAGCAACTGACGGGGCTTACGTCGAGACTGAAATCACCAAGGAGCAGGGCGGCAGTTTTTTGAAAGAGAAAGCATCCCTAAACATTCCCAGCCTGCTTAATCCAGAGTCTTCAGGTGGACCTCAGGAACCGACGGCAGCAACAATCGAGACAGGAGAGCAGGCGCCGAAATCAGCAGGCGAGGATGCCAAGCACGACGAGTTACCCGCGGAGCAGACGGTGGGCACTGAAGGGGAGTCGGCAAACATTAGTAGTGCCAGTGGGCACGGCCATGCTCCAGCTCCCAGCGAGCCATCACCTGAGGAGGTCTGGCAGAAAGCAGTGACTGACAAGTCTCTACCGGAAATCGTACAAAGTATTAGTCGAGTAAGTACTTGTTACCTGGGTTACTGGGGAGTAGTCATTGCTAATGCTATTGCCGTAGCTCCTTCTCCTAGCAGTGGTGCCTAAGGAGGATGCTATCACCAGCATCGTCGACGAGTACCGCGCAACCGCCCTTCGGCTGATTGATGATGTGATGACCAAGCTCAAACTTGAGAGTCCGATTGTTTTGAACGCCCTACAGGATGCATGTCGCGAGAGTATAGCCACTTATACCTCTGCGGAACAAGACATTGCCGACCTCACCAAGGAAATAGAAGGCGCAGATATCAGCCAGACATTGAAGGCACTCCGAAACGACCGGCTGGCTGAGAAACTGGCAACCTTCATTGGGCTATGTGAAAAGAAACTGGCAAGGTACTCCGATATCGACATTGGTGAATACTGGAAACAAATGCAGAGTTTCCCCAAAGAGAAAATTTGTGGCGACAGTGCGGGCGATAACGGTCCCGAAGATGACGGTCCCAACAATGACGGCTCCGACGATGATGGACCCGACGGTGACGGCTACGCCGCTGACTGCTCCGACAATAACGGTTCCGACAATGACGGTTCCGGCAATGGCGGGTTCGACAATGAGTGTTCCGGCGGTCCGTCTGTTGGTGGTTCCTCCCGTGACAAAGTGACCTCGGATAGGCACTCACTCAAACCAGTCTCGGCGGACAAAGGTTCCGTGGAGAAAGTGGGCGATGATGTAGGCCAAAAGCTCGTTCGGAAATACTGGGAAATGCTCCGCCAGGGCAACGAGTTCCTGCAGGGACCAGGAAGAGCAAGCCTGGAGATGCAGACCCAGGCCCTCCTGCTCCTTGGCGCTCGGAAGCCAAAGCCACTATCCTTTTTCGAGAGGTACGAGCAGAGCCTTGACATGTGGATCAACCAGTTGAAGGCAGAGGGGTACGAATAGCCGCTATTTGATGCTAGTTGGCGGAAGGGTGCTGGGGCAGAGCACGCCTCATTGTGGGATGCGAGCTTGCGAGATACCTACATGTAGTGTATTCGTACCTAGGTAGATTGCAAATTTTTGACAGTTGGAACCTATCTTGCACAGAACCTCTTCCATATCTGTGCACCGGGACACAGCATATACACCATGTTCTCGAGTGAAACAGCGGCCTCGGGAAGTTTCCATTCTCGACTTGGAGGTTACCATGTTCTCAGAACGGGAATGGATCTGGACTTGGCCGCCACAGCACACAACCACTGCCGAAGGAGTTTAGCGCCCGCCCCGTGCACGGACCAGACCAATCCGGGACCCCAGATTCCCATCGAACACCCTCGATCACACCCTGGCACCTGGCACGGCTCTTGAATTCTGGTGACGTCTTTGGGTGATTGTGAGAGAGCCAAACTGAGACTGTGTGGATGGCAATGAGAGGAAGCTTGCATCTGGAGAAGTCGATTTCCAGTTTGAGCACAGGCCGTGGAACACATTCGATTTACCCATAACAAAGCCGATACTTTGCCATGGCCCCAGTGGCTGCATTTAGCGCCCCTCTCGCCCAGCCAGTTTTGAGGGCTCCCACCATTGGTAGGCAGCTTTTTTTTTTTTAGCGGATTTTGGCTGCGGGGTTGTCGACACTTTCACCACGCCTGCTGCCTTGGCTTTTCTCGTCAACCCTCTTTCTCCCCCGCAACTCCAAGCGAAGGAAGAGAAAGTCGGTTGACGACGACCACGACACTACGAGTTGTACAATACGATCCATCACCCCTGCTGCATCCCGAGTTCGCCGTCGGCCCCTTTGGGCCATTTTTCTTGCGATTCGCGCCGCCGATCCCGCCAGTGATTGACCGTGTCAATTCAGGCATCTTGGAACCACCTATCTTTCGCCCCGCGAACACTCGCGCAGCCCTCCCTGCCTACCCTAGGTACGCAGCCGACGGGTTCGAAGTCCCAGTCCACGAAGAGCATCACGCTGCGCGCGATCTAGAAATATTCCCGTACCGATACCTGCAGCTTCCTCGTGACGGTTCAACCCGAACATACGACGATAAATAAGAATGCCGTTCAGGCAAAGAGTTGCAAGGCATTTCGGGGACACTGTGAGCCAGGAATCTCGATTTTCTCTTTCCCCCCTCTATCACATTTTTGCCCTCGATTTAGATCAGACCGGGGCTGCCGAAACATACCTGCGGTCAGGCGTCAGAAGCGTGGCACAATCGGAAAAAGATGGCCCTTCTTTTGGTTCAAGCTCGGCCTTTGCGCCACGTCACGTCCTTGTCCGAAAGCAAGTGCTGAACAGCGAAGGCTTGGTCCCTTTGTGTCTGGTGAATTGGTACTTCTCGCTGGCGGCCAAGGGGTGAAGCGCCCGATGTGGCTCTTTCTCCAATGGCTTTCCAAATTTTCAGTCCCACCCAGGCAAACCAGGCCAGTGTCTCACGAGATTTATACTAACACTGTGCTAGCTGTCACCCACGGCCCCATATCTCTCGTGTAAGTTATACCTACCCGCTCAGCTTCTCGCAGCTGACTGATCTGTTTCAAGATCACGATATCCTTTGTATGACCCCTAGTACACATTACGACCCCCCAAAAAAATACTAACCTTTTATTAGTGACGGGCGAAGATATCAAGTCGCTGAAGAATGATTGGCTCACTGATAACGTATGTTTTCTAGTTATCTGCTCCCTCTTTGCTTCACGATCCTGACAATTCACAGAACATTTCATTTTGGGAGGAGTAAGCCAGACCGTTGGTTTACAGAGATAGCGCAATGCTAACTGACGTCTTAGATGGCTGGAGAGAGAAATCTTGCCCAAGTACCCAGAGGCACGAATCGTGCTATTGCGGCCCAGTATGACGTTTCTCTTGATGCAATCACCGGACATCAAGAGTCTCGCAGGCGTTCTTCCCAACTTCCGCGGGGTTACGCACATATTCCTTCCCATCAACGACAGCCGTGACAGGGAACGGGCCGACGGAGGCTCACACTGGTCTTTGTTACTGGTCTCTCTCATTGATGGCGTAGCATTTCACTACGACTCACTAGGAGGTGCGAATTTCTACGAAGCACAAAAGTGTGCGGACCGGCTCGGGAAAATGCTGGGTACGCCATTTCGATTTCACCAAATGGAGGACTGCCCGCAACAAGAGAATAGTAGCGACTGCGGTGTATTTGTCTGCATTTTGATGCGACACCTCCTCATCAAGCGGCTGCTCAATGCGAATGCCAATGAAAAGGTTTCAATGTCAATGGCAAATAAGATGATCGATAGCCACGGCGGACGAAAAGAAATGCTTAAGATTATCGAGTCACTAAGGAAGGAAGGGGAACGACGCCGAAGCCAGAGCCCATTCGCCTCGTCTCATACGCCGCCACGTATCGAGTAGTCACCGGGCGTGGTTGTTGGACTGGTATTGGTAGCGGTGGCGACGGTCATGTCGCTCGAGTTTCTGTATTAATGACGACGGGAGAAATGGACTGGAACAAGGTATGGTTACGGGGCGGATGGGGAAGCCTTAGAGGCGGGAACGGCGTTCCAAAGCGTATGCCGAGGCGTTTGGGTCATTGGGAGTTGGAGAGGGACGATTACCCCAAATATTTTGCATATTCACTATTTTATGAGGCCGAGGTCAATGGAGGTTATGAAGGGTCAAGTGTCGAACACGTGATATAAAGTTGATGTAGAAGGCGCCTTCTCATGGGTGTGGACAGGTAACGAGGCGTGTTCTTTGAGCTGTATATTTTCGTTATAGTATAACGTGCAGAAAATATGGAGCACGTGCTCGACTCTATATACCCAGTGTACTACATATAGGTGTATGTAGTCATGTGAGACGTAGGTATGGAGAAGCGAACAATGAGTACTATGGAGTGGTATCTCTTGCCCTCGCCCCCACTTCCATTGTTAAAGAAGTATACTTTGTAGCAAGTCACTTTTTTCAGGAGAGTATCGTGGGCCAAATGAAGATACCTTCATCACTCTTCGGTACCCTGTGTATAAATCTTTGTACACGACAGAGCAAACCCCCCTCCTACTGCTACTGCTCTTGGTACTCTTGGTACTTGTATTGACACACAAGGCAACGCCCCCAGAATTGAGTGACTTTAGAAGGAAGAAAACAAAAGGGGGCTGTTAAAAACCACAGATTTATTTCTTGTTTACAAACGCCGGATCTTGCTCCATGGTTGATGAAATGAACTGTCTCAATGCCGCCCACTGTTTCGACACCCCTGCTGCTGGCGTTGGAGTTGCCGCCGTCGCCTTTGATGACGCATTTGTGGTTATTGTGGTTGTAGTGCCTTCTACCTCCATCTCCGTCTCCGTGGCTGCTTCATCATTTCTACTCTCTGTTTGGTCCTGTCCCTGTCCTTGTCCCTGTCCCTGTCCCTGGGTTTGGGACATTCCCGCCAGAACCGCCAAGCTCTTTCCAAACCGCTCCATCTCACTCTTTACGACCTTCTCCTTGCGCTTCAGCGCCCCCGGCCGACTCCGTAAACTCTTATGACGAATCTTGCCCTCTCCCACCGCCGGCGAGGGAGTATTGGCATTGGTATTGTCGAGGATATCATCGAGGGCATCACCGAGTGATTCTAGTGTGGTGACTAATTTCTTGGAAGCTCTTTTTCGTTGGTTTTTCCTCTTCGACGCTGACACCGAGGAAGAGGAGGAAGCAGATTTTTGGATTCGAGAAAGGAACGTGTTATGTTTGATTTGTCGCTTGTCTCGCTTGCTGTTTAGAAAGCCGTCTTCGATCACGGCATTCGGGCGAAATGTCTTGGGTGCGTGAGCAAGAGGGCCTGTCGACGAGGAAGAGAGGCGAGCGCGAATTTTGGAGCGAGCGCTTAGCCGTTTGGAGGAGGAGGGTGCGGTCGGCGCCTTGTGAGAAAGGGGTATGTTAGCTTGGTAGGTACTCGTATGGATGAAGAATGGGCAGGTACCATTTTGAGGGGAGCAATTATAAGGCCCTGACTGTATCCGTATATAATAGTGAGTGGGAACTATGTCAGGTAGGAGGAGTTGGCAAAAATCGAATTCCGACTCCAAACCCAGCCGAGGCCTCGAGTTGCGATTGCGATGGTGGGGCTGCAACTTTTTAGCGGGGCACCAGATCAGCGTAGTGTGGGGAAGGAGGGTTTGTAAGTTGCTCACCGCCTTTAGGGATCAAAAAAAAAAAAAGAGCCAAGACTTCAAGCTCACTAGGCTACGGCGGGGTCAGCCCTATAAGCCTATACACTAGCTTACACACACCCCCTTGGTGACTGTCGGACCAAACGGAAACAGGCGATATCCGCAGTGGCAAACTCAATCTGAGTTGCAAGTACACTTGACGGTCATCCGGTTTCATTGAGACACAAGCTTGATTTTGAGTTCCCAACTGTCTTTCTGTCCTACAAGAGTCAAGACTCGCGGGGTCAACTACCCCGCCACTCATCCTCCACTCGACCCCTGGATCATGATATGCAACACGGGTCGATCATGACAATGCCAGTTGAAAACGGAGGGCACAACCTCAATGGCCTCGACCGACGGCTCAGTGATGAGGAGTTTGAGCGATATTCTCGGCAGATGATTGTGCCAGGAATGGGGAAAGGCGGTGAGTCTTGGCACTTTATTGTTGTTGTTAAGGGGCCTTTCTTCACTAACACACACACTTACACAAAAAAAAAAGCACAACTACGCTTGATCAACTCACGAGTTCTCATCATTGGCGCTGGCGGTCTCGGCTGTCCGGCGGCCCAGTATGTTGCCGGTGCTGGCGTGGGAACGATTGGCATTGTCGACGGCGATGTGGTTGAAATATCGAATCTCCATCGCCAGGTTGGACATTCCACAGCGCGTCTCGGCTGGAAGAAGGTCGACAGCCTTATCGCTCACCTCCAGGGCATCAACCCCTTGCCCGAATACAAACCGTACCCCTTTCCACTAACGCCGCAGAATGCCGTCGAAATCATATCGCAGTATGACCTCGTCATGGACTGCACTGATAACCCGGCAACCCGCTATCTCATCTCGGATGTGTGCGTGCTCGTCCAGAAACCCTTGGTATCAGCCGCCTCAGTACAAAAGTCGGGACAGCTCATTGTTTTAAACTGTCCACCTACAAAACAAGGGCTGGTGGACGTCAAGTATCCCCCTTGCTACCGCTGCTGCTTCCGAAAACCCCCTCCCCCAAGCTCCATGGTATCCTGCGGCGAAGCTGGAATCATGGGCCCCGTTGTTGGCATGATGGGAGTTGCCCAAGCCGGCGAGGCTATCAAGATCCTCGCCTCTGGCTTACACATTCCCCCTTCGTCACAAGACGCAACTTCACCTCCGCCACACCGAAACCTCACCCAACCGACTCTCCTCATCTACACTTATGACCTTGACAGCGCCACGGGTCCTTACTCCTTCCGCGCCCTCAAAATGGTCTCGCGCCGAAAGAACTGTTTCGCCTGTGGTGAAAACTCGCCCCTCACCCTCGAGGGTATCCAATCCGGCAACAACCCCAACTACGAACAGTTTTGCAGCGCCGTATCTCCCTCCTCCTCTCTCTCTCCTCAAGACCGCATCACCGCGTCAGCCTATAACGCTGCTCGGACAAAGGAGGAGTTATCGCACCATATCCTCATTGATACGCGAGAAAAGGAACACTTTTCCTTTGGAAGTATTGATGGCGCGATTAACGTACCCTTTGGGAAACTTTTGATGAAAGCGGCGGCGATAAAGCGGGAGGGAGGGACAGGGACGGGAACGGGGAAAGGGGATCAGATTCTATTGGAACTGGGAGAACTGGGGCGACATGAAGAGAAGGAGAATGAGGAAGAGACGGATACGCCCATCTTTGTGGTATGTAGAAAGGGGTTGGATTCACAAGAGGCAGTGGAGAAGCTAAAAGAGTTGGGACTGGATCGTGGAGGGAGGAGAAAGATTAGGGATATTGTAGGGGGGATGAAGGCTTGGAAGGAGCAGGTTGATCCGGAGTTTCCGTTTATTTAGGTCTCCCAAGAGATATAGGGGGGG